>Ga0160439_1000013_pt1 | contig 246170 bp, 224 predicted proteins | sample HID1975M_E0MG_FD_108201 | JGI IMG/M metagenome (GOLD analysis project Ga0160439, IMG submission 108201) | Enriched soil microbial communities from UW Madison campus, WI, USA - HID1975M_E0 MG | ecosystem: Environmental > Terrestrial > Soil > Unclassified | place: USA: Madison, Wisconsin...
AGAAAAAGGCCTTCCCCGACGAAGCTAACCTGCCGTCGGCAAGTGCGACGGGATTTTTCGACACGGCATCCCTGCCGTGGCGAAAAACGGCGCGCATCCATGCGCGCCGCCCTCCGGGTCTCCAGGCATCGTGGCCCGCCGAACCATTTTCCGCAGTCTGCAGGAGCGCCTTCAGGCGCGACTGTTGCCGGTGCCGTGGAGCTTCCGGTCGCGGCTGAAGCCGCTCCTACGAAAACCAAGCATTGTCATTTCGAGCGTAGCGAGAAATCCAAGCTTGATTGTTCGAGATTCCTCACTGCGTTCGGAATGACAAGTAGGGCTTTCCCAGCGTTTCCCTTGGGAGCCCGCACAGTCTCCAGACCCGTAGGGCGCCGTACAAGGGTGAGGCGACACATGCTTGCGAGCCATTGGCTCGCGTGTCGACCGAACGCCCACGCCGCTGGCGTGGGCCGGTCTTTGACCGCGAAGCGGGCAAAGTGCGGCGTTTTCCGCCACGGCATGGATGCCGTGGCGGAAAATCCCCTCACACTCCACGTCCGCGGATTTGCCTTGTCGGGGAAAGCGTTTTTCTTTGGTTCGTTTCTTTTGACGCTTATCAAAAGAAATGAACCAGCCGAAGGCAGAAGCTTTTGCTTCCGACGTTTCGCGCGACCACGCAAAGCGATCCCCGCGGGGATCAGTGCATCGTCACCACCGAAGCCGCCCGCGCCGGTCCGCTGAAATACACCAGCTCCTCGCCATGCAGCACCAGCTTGCCGACATGGCGCTGCACCCCGTCCTCCGAGTACTCAAAGCGGAAGCTGCGCTCCAGCCCGAGGCGGCCATCGGTGCGGCGGCGCAGGCGCAGTCCGTTCGCGTGCACGCTCTGGTCGAGCCAGATCACGCCAGCCGCCTGGCAGGCGTTGCGCCCCAGCACGACGGCGCGCTCGGCAGCGGCGCGCGCGGCGTTCCACCAGCCGTAGACGGCGGCGCCGGCGATCATCAGGGCAATCAGGGCAGGGAAATCGGGCATGGAAAAAGGGGCGAGGAAACTGCAAACAGCCTACTGCACTCCAGCCTCTGCGGGAGCGCCTTCAGGTGCGATGCCTTTCGTGGCTTGCGGAGGGATCGCGCCTGAAGGCGCTCCTACAGGGCTGGCGGCGGGCCGAGCTTGAGGGACAGGTCGATCGCGCGCACGTGCTTGGTCAGGCCACCGATGGAGATGCAGTCCACGCCGTCCGCGGCGATCGCGCGCAGGCCGGCCAGGTCGACGCCGCCCGAGACTTCCAGCGGAATCCGTCCGTCGAACGGCGCGCCGTGGGCGATGCGCACGGCCTCGCGCCGCATGGCCGCGTCGAAGTCGTCGATCAGGATGCGGTCGCAGCCCTCGGACAGCGCCTCGCGCAGCTGGTCGAGCGTTTCCACCTCGACGATCAGCGGCAGCCCTGGCTGCGCGGCGCGAGCAGCGCGGATCGCCGCGGCCATCGAGCCGAAGGCGCGCACGTGGTTCTCCTTCAGCATCACCGCGTCGAACAGGCCGATGCGATGGTTGACGCCACCGCCCACGCGCACCGCGTATTTCTGCGCGAGACGCAGGCCGGGGATGGTCTTGCGGGTGTCGAGGATCTGCGTATTCGTGCCGCGCACGGCGTCGACGTGCGCGGCGGTGATGGTGGCGGTGCCGCTGAGCGTCTGCAGGAAGTTCAGCGACGCGCGTTCGGCGCTGACCAGCGCGCGTGCGCGGCCTGCCAGCGTCGCCACCACGGTGCCGCTGGCGATGCGATCGCCCTCGGCCACGCGCCAGTCGATGCGCGCGTCGGGGTCGAGCGCGCGATGGCAGGCGTCGAACCACGGCCGGCCGCAGATCACCGCGTCTTCCTTGCACAGCAGGTAGGCGGTGTCCGGGCGGTCGGGCAGCAGCGCGGCGGTCACGTCGCCGCCGCCGAGGTCCTCGGCCAGCGCGCGGGCGACGTCCGCGGCGACGGTGCCGGGGTCGGGCGCGGCGATGCCTGCGGCGCTCATGCCCTGGGGAAATCCGAGACCTGGCTGGTCGGAATGCCTTCCTCGACCAGCAGCACCGGGATGCCGTCGTCGACGCGGTAGACGAGGCGATGGTCGTGGGTCACCAGCGCCTCGCGCAGCGGGCCGGACTGCAGCGCGTCGTCGGCGCGCTTCACCTCGCCGGCGGCGATGGCGGCGTTCAAGGCGGCCAGGCCGGCCTTGTCGAGCAGCGCCAGCGGTTGGCGGGTCGCGGGGCAGACGAGGAGATCGAGCAGCTTGCGGTCCATGGGGGCAGGAGGCTGAGGGCTGGGGAGCGGATTATCGCCTGTCGCGTCGTCGTGGGGGGTGAGGATGACCCGCTTGCGCGGCATTGCCGCGCGGGTCAGCCGAACGCCCGGCGCGCTGCGCCCGGCCGGATGGGTTGGGATGGGGGTGCGAGGCGCGCAGCGCCGAACTCCCGTCGCTAAAAGCACCCCCACCCCAACCCTCCACCCGTAAAGGGCGCAATGCCCCGCAAGCGGGGGAGGGAGTAGACAGTTGCTCCTACAAAATGCGGGCCGGATCGATAGAATGTCTTTTTAGGGCCGGGAACAAGCATGTCCGCCAATCCTGAAAGGCCGCTGGTCGGCGTGGTGATGGGGTCCCGATCGGACTGGGACACGATGCAGCACGCGGCACAGAAGCTGGAATCGCTCGGCATTGCGCACGAAGTGCGCGTGGTGTCCGCGCATCGCACGCCGGACGTGCTGTTCGATTACGCCGCGAGCGCGCAGGCGCGCGGACTGCGCGCGATCATCGCCGGCGCCGGCGGCGCGGCGCACCTGCCGGGCATGCTCGCGGCCAAGACCGCGGTGCCGGTGCTGGGCGTGCCGGTGCAGAGCAAGGCGCTCAACGGGCTCGATTCGCTGCTGTCGATCGTGCAGATGCCCGGCGGCATCCCGGTGGCGACCTTCGCCATCGGCCAGGCCGGCGCGACCAATGCCGCGCTGTTCGCCGCGGCGATGCTGGCGGCGGACCAGCCCGCGATCGCCGAGGCGCTGGCCGCGTTCCGCCAGCGCCAGACCGACGACGTCGCCGGCAACGACGACCCGCGTCGCTGAGCCCTGCGATGACGACCGTCGGCATCCTCGGTGGAGGACAGCTTGCGCGCATGCTGGCGCTGTCGGGCGCGCCGCTCGGCCTGCGCTTCCTGGTGATGGACACCGTCGCCGATGCCTGCGCGGGCCAGTGTGCGCCGCTGCTGGTCGGCGACTACCGCGACGAGGCCGCGCTGGCCGAGTTCGCGTCGAAGGTCGACGTGGCGACGTTCGATTTCGAGAACGTGCCGGCCGAGAGCGCCGAATGGCTGGCCCGACGCGTCCCGGTGTTCCCGAACCCGCGCGCGCTGGCGAGCGCGCAGGACCGCATGGTCGAGAAGAGCCTGTTCCGCGAACTCGGCATCCCGGTGCCGGATTTCATGGACGTGCCCGATCGCGCGGCGCTGGATGCGGCGGTTGCGGCGATTGGTACGCCCAGCATCCTCAAGACGCGCCGGCTCGGCTACGACGGCAAGGGCCAGTTCCGGATCAAGTCGCCGGCCGATGTCGATGCCGCGTGGGATGCATTGGGCGCGCAGGCGGCGAAGGTCGGCCTGATCCTCGAGGCCTTCGTGCCGTTCGAGCGCGAGCTGAGCGTGGTCGCGGTGCGCGGCCGCGACGGCGCGTTCCGCACCTGGCCGCTGACCGAGAACTGGCACGTCGACGGCGTGCTGTCGGCGAGCCTCGCGCCGGCGTCGTGTGAATCCGCGCTCGCCGCGCAGGCGCACGCCCATGCGCGCGCGCTGGCCGAGCGGCTCGACTACGTCGGCGTGTTCGCGCTGGAGCTGTTCTGCCGCGACGGCGTGCTGCTCGCCAACGAACTCGCGCCACGCGTGCACAACTCCGGGCACTGGACGATCGAGGGCGCGGAAACCTCGCAGTTCCAGAACCACCTGCGCGCGGTGCTCGGCCTGCCGCTGGGGGAGACGCGCATGCTCGGGCACGCGTGCATGCTCAACTGGATCGGCGCGATGCCGGACGCCGGCCCTGTGCTGCGCGCGGTCGGCGGGCACTGGCACGACTACGGCAAGCAGCCGCGCGAAGGGCGCAAGGTGGGGCACGCCACGCTGCGCGCGGACGACGCAGCGGAACTGGCGCGGATGCTGCGCGAAACCGGCGCGGCGCTGGGGCGGATGGAGCAGGTCGCGCCGGCCCTCGCCGCGCTGGCTTCCCTGTAGGAGCGGCTTCAGCCGCGACCACCATCGTCAGCAGCGTCGGATCCGATCGCGGCTGAAGCCGCTCCTGCAAATGCGGTTGCGGGAGCGTCTCACGTGCAGCAGCGCCTTCAGGGGACTTCTAGAAACTGTCATTTCGAGCGTAGCGAGAGGCGCTTTACAACGGCGAATCTGGTCAATCCAAGCGCTTGAAAAGCAGGATTTCTCACTGCGTTCGAAATGACAGGTCCGGGATTCTTGGAGATTCCCTTCAGGCGCGATTGCCGCGGGGGCGGATGGTCTCACGGGGAGGCCGGTCGCGATGGAAGCCGCTCCTGCGACAGCCGTGCGGCGATGGCCTTCCAGTCCACCAGCTGCCAGAACGCCGCCAGATAGCGCTCGCGCGAATCTCCGTAGTCGTGCGCATAGGCGTGCGGCCACAGGCAGCAGGCGAGCAGCGGCGTATCGCTGCCGGTCAGGGGCGTGACCGACTCCGGCGTCGCCAGGATCGCCAGGCCATCGCGGCGCCGTACCAGCCAGATCCAGCCCTGTCCGGCGAGCTGGCGCGCGGCTTCGTCGAAGCGCTCGCGCAGCCGCCGGGTGTCGCCGAATGCGTCCGCGATGGCCCCGGCCAGCGCGCCCGTGGGCTCGTTGTCGCCGTCGGCCTGCGGCGCGCGCAGGCCGGCCCAGTAGAAATCGTCGCTCCAGGCCTGCGCCGCGTGGGCCGCCAGCGCGCCGCGCGCGCTGCGCACGAGCCCGTCGAGCGCGATGTCCGCGGTTTCGTCGCCGCCCAACGTCGCGTTGACCGCGTCGAGCCGCGCCTGCTGCTGTCGGCGATGCGCCTCGACCGCCTCGATCGACAGCTGTGGTGCGAAGGCGGCCGGATCACAGGGCAGGGGACGCGGTTGGATCGGCATGGAGGCGTGGTCCGGGAGGTTGCGGGCGGAAGCCGGGCGGCGCGGCATACAATACGCAAAACCCCGTTTTCGCGGACGCGCACGTGCACGGCACAGGCGCGCCGCTTCGCTGGAGCGTCGTCATGGCGGTACTGGAACGCATCAAGACCGAAGTCGAGAACCACCCCATCGTGCTGTTCATGAAGGGCACGCCGCAGTTCCCGATGTGCGGGTTCTCCAGCCGCACGGTCGAGGTGCTGAAGGCGGCCGGCGCGGTCGGCTTCCACACGATCAACGTGCTCGAGGACCCCGAGATCCGCGCCAACCTGCCGCGGTTCTCGAACTGGCCGACCTTCCCGCAGCTGTTCATCCACGGCGAACTGATCGGCGGTTGCGACATCACCCTGGAACTGCACGAGAGCGGTGAGCTCGCGCGGATGATCGCGGAAGTCCAGAAGGCGTGAGCGCGACAGGCCCGGCGGGCGAAGGCCGGTCGCTGACCGGTCGCGTCGTACTGGTGACCGGGGCGCACGGCGGCTACGGCCGCGCGGTCGCGCTGGCGTGCGCACGCGCCGGCGCGACGCCGGTGCTGCTGGGCCGCAAGTCGCGCAAGCTCGAGCAGGTGGCCGATGCGGTGGAGAAGACCGGCGCCGACGCCGTGCTGTACCCGCTGGACCTCGAGGGCGCAACGCCGGACGATTTCGCCGAGCTCGCGCAGCGCATCGGCGAACGCTTCGGGCGCCTCGACGGCCTGGTGCACTGCGCCGCCGACTTCCCTGGCCTGACCCCGCTCGAACACACCGATCCGGCCGCGTTCGCGCGCACCCTGCACGTCGACCTCACCGCGCGCTGGTGGCTGACCCAGGCCTGCCTGCCGCAGCTGCGCGCGTCCGACGCCGGCTGCGTGGTGTTCGTCATCGATCCCGTGCCCGAGGCCGCGCCGGCCTACTGGGGCGGCTACGGCATTGCCCAGCACGGGCAGGAGGCGCTGGTGGCGATGCTGGATGCGGAAACCGCGTCCACGCCCCTGCGCGTGAGCGCGCTGCGCCCCGGCCCGATGCGCACGCCGCTGCGCGCACGCGCCTATGCCGCGGACGGCGACCGCGTCGCGCGCGACCCGACCAGCTATGCCGACGCCTGCATCCAGGCGCTGGCCCCCGGCGCCGCCGCGGGCGGAATCGCGCCATGACCATCCTCTCGGCCGCGCTGCTGCTGTTCCTGATCCTCGATCCGCTGGGCAACATCCCGGTGTTCCTGAGCCTGCTCCGCCGGCTCGAACCCAGGCGCCAGCGCATCGTCCTGGCGCGCGAACTGTTGATCGCGCTCGTGGTGCTCATGCTGTTCCTGTGGGCGGGCAAGTACGCGCTGGAAGTGATGCACCTGCGCCAGGAATCGGTGTCGATCGCCGGCGGCATCGTGCTGTTCCTGATCGGCATCCGCATGATCTTCCCGCCGCCTGAGGGGCTGATGGGCGAGATCCCCGGCGGCGAACCCTTCATCGTGCCGATGGCGATCCCGCTGGTCGCCGGCCCCTCGGGCATGGCCGCGGTGATGCTGATGGGCAGCAAGGAGCCCGACCGCCTGCTCGACTGGAGCCTGGCCCTGCTGCTGGCCTGGGCCGCGACCGCCGCGATCCTGTTCTCGGCGACGTCGCTGTACCGCCTGCTCGGCAGCCGCGCCCTGACCGCGATCGAGCGGCTGATGGGCATGCTGCTGGTCGCGATCTCGGTGCAGATGCTGCTCGACGGCCTCGCCGCCTACCTGGCCCAGATCGGCGCCTATTGATCCCGGCCCGAAAAATTGTGGGAGCGCCTTCGGGCACGGCCATCGCCCGGCCTCGTCGGGTGCCCGTTCGCGGCTGGAGCCGCTCCTGCAAGACGTGGCTGCATCGATGAGTTCTTGCGGGAGCGCCGTCAGGCGCGACACGAGGCATCACGGAGTGTTACGGGGAGAGGGATCGAGTCGGGGCCCGCGATCGCTGTTCCGGCAGTCCCGCAATCCCGGAGTGGCGCCCGAAACCCTGTTGCGTTGCAGCAACAACCACTTAGCCGATCTATCTCGACCGGCCATGAAATCCAGTCCGCTCAAGCACTTCCGCGAATTTGACGACTGTCTTTTTGCTGTCATCCGCAACGGTTAACGTGTTAATCTGAAGTTAACCGATGTGACCCGTGCCCGCCGTCGCGCTGGGACAGGAACCGCCCGGGCGGCGAGATGCATCGGTCCCGTCAAGACCACCTGCTGAGGCAACCCACATGACCCACCGCAACCGTGTCCGACTGTCGAAACTGTCGATCGGTCTGATCGCCGCGCTCGCCGCGGCGCCCGTTTTCGCCCAGAGCACGTCCGCGGGCGTGGGCGGCCTCGTCACCGACAGCAGCGGCCAGCCGGTCACCGGCGCCGAAGTCGTCATCACCCACGTCGAATCGGGCACGGTCAGCCGCGCCACCACGGATGCGAGCGGTCGCTACGCCGCACGCGGCCTGCGCGTCGGCGGTCCCTACGAGATCACGATCACCAAGTCGGGCGAGGGCACCAGGACAGAGGACAACGTCTACCTGTCCCTGAACCAGGTGAGCACGGTCAACACCACGCTGACCGGTGACGTCACCACGCTCGGCACGGTCACCGCCATCGGCGTTGCTGGCGGCAGCGTCGTGTTCAGCAGCGACAACAAGGGCGTGGGCACCTCGGTCGACGGACGCCAGCTGGAGCTGATGCCGACGGGCAGCCGTTCGATCGACGACGTGGCGCGCCTGGATCCGCGCGTCTCCGTGATCGACCAGGCCTCCGGCGCGATCTCCGTGGCCGGTGTCAACAACCGCTTCAACACCATCTCCGTCGATGGCCTGTCGCAGGGCGACCCGTTCGGCCTGAACAGCAACGGCATGCCGTACACCGGCAGCCCGATCTCGGTGGATACCATCGAAGCCTACGACATCAAGATCTCCGACTACGACGTCTCCACCGACACCATTGGCGCCACCGTCAATGCCGTCACCAAGTCCGGCACCAACCAGTTCCACGGTTCGCTGTACTACGTGTACAAGGACGCCGGCAAACTGGTCGGCAGCCGCGACGGCGAGGACTACTCGCTGTTCGACACGGACGTGACCCAAGGCCTCACCTTCGGCGGCCCGATCCTCAAGGATCGCCTGTTCTTCTTCGTTTCCTACGAAGAGCAGACCATCAAGGACTTCGGCGGCGCGTCCTCGGTCGACGCCTTCGCCCGCGGCGCCATCACCCAGGCCGAGATCGACCAGGTGATCGATATCGCCCGCGGCTACGGCATCGACCCCGGCACCTACGGCAACCTGGGCGTCAACCTGGAGAACAAGCGTTACCTGGCCAAGATCGACTGGAACATCAACGACGACCATCGCGCCAGCCTGACCTACCAGCAGACCGAGGAATTCCGTCCCTCGCCGTACGACATCACCACCAACTCGGTCTCCCTGAGCAGCCGCTGGTACAACATCGACAACATCACCAAGAACACCTCGTTCCAGTTGTTCAGCGACTGGAGCACGAACTTCAGCACCGAGTTCAAGGCGAGCTTCCAGACGTTCGATCAGGAGAACGGCAACGCCTTCAACGACGGCCCGAGCATCAACGTCGGTACCGCCAACATCGTCGCCACCGGTGCCACCACCGGCATCGGCTTCGGCGAGGACCGCAACCGCCACGAGAACAGGATCAACACCGAAAGGACGGCGGTCTCGCTGATCGGCACCTACTACGCCGGCGACCACACCATCAAGGGCGGTGTGGATTACCAGAAGCACGACGTGCTGAACCTGTACGGCCGCGACCTGCACGGCGTGTACTGGTTCCCCAGCATCGAGGCCTTCGCCGCGGGCGAATATTCGGGCTACTCCGTGCGTCGTCCGGTGGGGAACTTCACCGAGGCCGATACCGCCGCCGCATTGGTGTACGAGCAGTTCAGCCCGTTCCTCCAGGACACCTGGCAGGCCACCGACAACCTGAGCCTGACCTTCGGCGTGCGCGTCAACATCCCGAAGGTCGACCAGGCGCCGGCGCAGCATCCGACCTTCGAGTCGGCGTTCGGCTTCCCGAACAACCACGCGCTGAGCTCGGACGACAAGGTCGTGATGCCGCGCTTCTCGTTCAACTACCAGTTTGACGGCGAGCGCTACGCGCAGTTGCGCGGCGGCGTCGGCCTGTTCCAGAGCATCCCGCCGTTCGTGTGGCTGGCCAACCCGTACCAGAACAACGGCGTGAACGCGGCGCTGTTCACCTTGAGTTCCTACAACCCGGCCTATCCGTTCAGCCCCGATCCGTACAACCAGCCGGTCCCGGCCGACCTGGAGGTTTCCGGTGCGGCGCAGGTCGACGTGCTCCATCCGGACTTCAAGCTGCCGACCATGTGGAAGCTCAGCCTGGGCTACGACACCGAACTGCCGTTCTGGGGCCTGATCGCCACCGCCGAGATCCAGCACCTCAGGGCCAAGGACGCGATCTTCTACAAGGCGTTCAACATCGGCACCTCACAGGGCACCCTGTTCGACGGACGCCAGAGCTACTGGTGCACGCTGGGCGGCGGCACCGGCAACGCCAACAAGAACTGCGGCCTTGATCCGGCGTTCGCCTACAACTCCACCATGCTGGACAACACCGACAAGGGAGCGTCCACGGCGGTGACCTTCGCATTGACCAAGCCCCTGACCGAAAACTGGTTCGGCAGCCTCAGCTATACCTATACCGATGCGACGGAAGTGGGTTCGGACGGCAGTTCGCAGGCCTTCTCCAGCTACCAGTTCGTCTCGCGCCTCGACCCGAACCAGGAAATCGCCACCACCGCCGGTCGCCAGGTCCGTGATTCGATCAAGGCCACGCTGGGCTGGGACAAGGCCCTCTTCGGCGACTACAGGACCAGCGTCGGGCTCTACTACAACGGCCGTTCCGGCCTGCCGTACACCTGGACGTTCAACGGCGACGCGAACGGCGACCGCATCTTCCAGGATCCGGCCTATATCCCGCTGCTCAACGACCCGAACGTGAGCTACGGTAGCGCCACCGATGCGCAAATCGCCGCGTTCCACGAGTTCATCGCCAACAATCCCTACCTGGACAGCAAGCGTGGTTCGGTGGCCGACCGTCACGGCGACAAGTACCCGTGGGTCAATACCTTCGATGTCAGCTTCCAGCAGGAACTGCCCGGCTTCTTCAGCGGCCACAAGTCGGTGCTGCGCCTGGACATCTACAACGTCGGAAACCTGCTGAACAGCGACTGGGGCCACACCTACGGCGGTACCTTCTCGGACAACACCCGCCAGCTCGTCTCGCTGGCCTCGGTCAATGCCGACGGCACCTACACCTACAACCTCGGCACGCCGACGCAGCCGACCTGGCAGGATCTTCAGGTGTACGACGCCAGCAACGCCTTCCCGTCCCGGGTGGTGTCGCGCTGGTCGGCCATGCTGACCTTGCGCTACCAGTTCTGATCCACGGATTCACGACTGGCGAGGAAACGGCCGGGGCAACCCGGCCGTTTCCGTTTGCGGAGCCGGGGCCGGCTGCGCCATCAAATCGATGCTGTCATTCCGGGCGTGGCGGGAAATCCCTGTCGTTGATTCCCAGGGATCCGCGCTGCGCCCCGAATGACAGTTGATCAGCATTGCCCTAAAGTCGCCCTCTTGGCGAGAGGCGAAGAATGGAACAGAAAAAGAGCGAAACGACGGCGACGGCGCTGCCGGTGGTGAGCGCCCGGATATACCCCAAGGGTGGGCTGGACGTGCTCTCGCGCGACGAGGTCGCGCGGCTCAAGGACGCCTCCAGCGGCGGCATGCACGACCTGCTGCGCCGCTGCGCGCTTGCGGTGCTGACCAGCGGCAGCGCGTCGGACGATCCGCGCGCGGCGCAGGAGCTCTATCCCTCGTTCGACATCCAGGTGCTGCAGCAGGACCGCGGCGTGCGCATCGACCTGATCAACGCGCCGGCGATGGCCTTCGTCGATGGCGAGATCATCCGCGGCGTCGCCGAACTGCTGTTCGCGGTGGTGCGCGACCTCGCGTACACGGCCATCGAACTCGGCCCCGAATACGCCGAGGGTCTTGAAACCTCGTCCGGCCTCACCAACGCCGTGTTCGGCCTGCTGCGCAACGCGCGCATCCTGCAGCCGGCCGAACCCAACCTCGTGGTCTGCTGGGGCGGCCATTCGATCGGGCGCGAGGAGTACCAGTACACCAAGAACGTCGGCTACGAACTCGGCCTGCGCGGCCTCGACATCTGCACCGGCTGCGGGCCGGGCGCGATGAAAGGGCCAATGAAGGGCGCGACCATCGCCCACGCCAAGCAGCGTCGCCGGCGCACGCGCTACATCGGCATCACCGAGCCGGGCATCATCGCGGCCGAATCGCCGAACCCGATCGTCAACCACCTGGTGATCATGCCGGACATCGAGAAGCGCCTCGAGTCGTTCGTCCGCATCGGCCACGGCATCATCGTCTTCCCCGGCGGCGTGGGCACCGCCGAGGAAATCCTCTACCTGCTCGGCATCCTGCTGCGCGAGGAGAACGCGGGCCTGCCGTTCCCCTTCATCCTCACCGGTCCGACCGCCGCGGCGCCGTACTTCGAGCAGATCGACCAGTTCATCCGCCTCACCCTCGGCGACGCCGCGGCCGCGCGCTACGAGATCATCGTCGCCGACCCGGAGAAGGTCGCCAAGCGCATGACCGCCGGCGTGCGCAAGGTGCGCGAGCACCGCATCGCGCAGAAGGACTCGTTCTACTTCAACTGGGGCGTCGACATCCCGCTGGCCTACCAGCAGCCGTTCGTGCCCACCCACGAGGCGATGGCTGCCCTCGACCTGCACCACGGCCGCAAGCCGCACGACCTCGCCGCCGACCTGCGCCGCGCCTTCTCCGGCATCGTCGCCGGCAACGTCAAGGAAGACGGCATGCGCCGCGTCGAGAGGTTCGGCCCCTTCCAGATCCACGGCGACGGCGACATCATGCAGGCCCTCGACGCCCTGCTGCGCGCCTTCGTCGAGCAGAGGCGGATGAAGATCTCGGGGGAGTACCGGCCCTGCTACCGCGTCATCGCCTGACCAAGAACCCCTGTAGGAGCGCCTTCAGGCGCGACCGCCGTGCCGGGTTGCCCCAGGTCACCCGGGTCGCGGCTGAAGCCGCTCCTGCAGCCCCGTTGCGCCGGCGGGGTTGACGCCCGTCCGGACCCCGCGACCGTTCGTCCTGCCGGCGGTTGCTCCCTGGCGGGGCTCCCGTAGGCTAGGCGCCATCAGCCGTGAAAGCGGGTAGGGGACATGCGTCGCAACGGTGCCGGGGGCTTCAGCCTGATCGAACTGCTGGTCACGATCGCCATCGTGGCCATCCTGCTGGCGGTGGCGTTCCCGAGCTTCGAGGGCTCGATGCGGTCCAACCGGCTGGCCACGACCACGAACGAACTGTTGGCCAGCGTCTCGCTGGCGCGCACCGAGGCCATCAAGAACACCCGGGGCGCCGGGATCTGCGCCAGTGCGGACGGCCTTGCATGTGGCGACGACTGGAACGAAGGCTGGCTGGTATGGGCCGACGAGGGGACGACCGGCTTCGGCGCATTTGGCGCAGGGGATACCGTCGTGCGTTTCGTCGATGCACATCCCCGGCTCGTGCTGGAAGTCGCGGAGGGCGACGGCACGGCGCTGGAACGCATCGCCTTCGACTATCGCGGCCGTCCCAGCGTCGCCGCCGATTTCAACCTCCAGCCCGACACCTGTCCCAGCGGCCAGGAACTGGTGCGCGAACTCAAGCTCAACGCCTCGGGCCAGATGGTGAACCACAGGGAGGCCTGTCCGTGAGGATTCGTCGCCAGATCCGCCGCGCCGGCAGCCAGTCCGGCTTCTCGATGATCGAGGTCCTCATCGCGCTCCTCGTGCTCGCCTTCGGGCTGCTGGGGCTGGCGTTCATGCAGACCTTGAACCTGCGCTACACCCAGAGCGCCCAGCAGCGCACGCTGGCGGTGAACCTTGCCAGCGAACTGCTCGACACCATGCGGGCCAATCGCAGCCAGGTTGCCGCCTACGCCATGGACGAAGGCGATTTCGAAGGTGTCAGCGCAACCGCGGGTTGCGCCACATACGACTCGACGACCGTGACGAACAACATCACGCGCTGGAAGTGCGAAGTGCGTGAGTCGCTGGGCCCGACCGCCTATGCCGAGGTGGTTGTCTCCGCGGCACCTGCCGTTTCCGTCACCGTGCACTGGGCCGAGGACAACATGGACAACCTGGCCAATGCCGGCCAGATCGTGCTGGAGACCGCCCTGTGAACGCGATCCCGAAGCGTGGTCCCCAGGCGGGCGTGTCGCTGATCGAACTCATGGTCGCGATCGCCATCAGTTCGCTGCTGATACTGGCGCTGGTGGAGGTGTTCGCGGCTTCGCGCACGGCCTACCAGCTGTCGGCAGGCATGGCCAGGACGCAGGAGAACGGACGCTTCGCGATCGACATCCTGCAGCGCGACCTGCGCATGGCCGGCCATGCCGGGTGCGTAAACGACCAGGCCCGGTTCCTGCCGGGCAACGTCACGCCATCGCGGCCGGCGTTGATCTCCACCTTCCTGACCGACGGCGACCTGTTCAACGGGGTCTACACGAATCCATCCCACCCGGCCCTTCGGTTCGACATCGGGATCGAGGGATACGAAGCGGTCGGCACGGCCAACGGCAATACCTTCGTCGTGCCGGCGACGCCGAGCGCCGCCGCCATCACCGACTGGGTCGGTATGTCCGCCCCAATGTTCGGCGATTTCCCCACGAGCGGCGCGGGCGTTCCGGTCAGGGGCAGCGACGTCCTGGTGCTGCGCTATTTCGCGCCGACCGGCGCTCAGGTCACCAGTTTCGCGCCGGGCAACCCCGCGACCATCCAGTTCGAGGCCGCGCAGTCCGGACGCCTGACCGAGGGCCTCTCGAACCCCGGCCTGTTCGCGATCGCCGACTGCATGCAGGCCGCGGTCTTCCGTGCGAACACGACGAACATGACGACGGGCCAGATGACGGTAGCTTCCGGTAACCTCAACCGGTCCGGCTTCGCCGACACGACGCCGTTCACCAGTGGCCAGGCCATGGTGTATCGCGCCGAGAGCATGGTCTATTACGTCGGGCTCAACGGCAACGACAACCCCGCGCTCTATCGCATGCGCTATGTCGCGGCGCCCGGCGCGGCGGCGGTGACCATCGTGCGCGAGGAGCTGGTCGAAGGCATCGAATCGCTGCAACTGCAGTTCGGCCAGGACAACAACACGGCGGCCGCGCAGACACCCAGCGGCAACATCGGCAGCAGCCTGACCGCGGACAGCCTGATCCCGGCTACCGATCCCGAAACCGCCTGGAGGCGCGTGGGCCTGGTGCGCGTCGGCCTGCTGGCGCGAAGCACCGAGCCGGCCGCCGCGGCGCAGCGCGATGCCTCCGTCGCCACCCGCCTGTCCGCGCTCGGTGTCACGTTCACGCCGCCGGACGATACACGCTACCGCTCCATCTACGAAGATTCGGTTGCGCTGCGCAACCGGCTGTTCGGCAACTGAGTTCCCCGACATGACCAGAACCTCCAGGCCCTCCTTCAGCGGCGCGAAACAGCGGCAATCGGGCGCGGTGCTGTACGTCGCGCTGATCATGCTGATCCTGCTCGCGCTGATCGGCATCATCGCCATGCAGGTGGCGGGACTGCAGGAGCGGATGTCCGCCAACTACCAGGCGGGGAACATGGCATTCCAGAACGCCGAGTCGGCGGCGCGCCTGAAGGAAAACGAACTGGAGGCCGACGTGAAGGCCGGCAGGAGCCCGGGTACGAACGTGCCGCCGACCGACTGCAACACGCCGCATAACGCACAGGCCTGGGATGAAGAGGATCCCTACGTCCGCCGCCTGGACCTCTGCTTCTCCTGGGGCGCGCTCGACATGCCCGCGGACGAAGCCGAGCGCACCGACCAGATTTACCAGGTGACCGCCTACCAGCGCGATCGCGCGCTGTTCCCGTCGTCCGAATCCGTTGTCGACACCGTGTTCATTCCCTGAGCGCGGGACGAGGAATCACAGATGAACCACAGCACCCTTCTCCGCATCGGGATCGCCGGCCTGCTGGTCGTGCTTCTGGGCCTGGGCGCCAGCATCGTGCGCTCCGATGCGGTGTTCTTCGCCGGGACGCCACCGGTGATCGCGCAGGCGCCGCTGTACATCGCCGATGCCGTGCCGCCGCTCAACATGCTGGTGATGGGCAAGGACCACAAGATCTACTACGAGGCCTACAACGACGCCTCGGACCTCGATGGCGACGGCATTCTCGACGTCGGCTATCGCGGCTGGGAACTCAAGAACCCGGCGCCGACCGATGGCAGTTCGCTCTACAAGATTGACTACTACGGGTACTTCAATTCCTACGTCTGCTATAGCTGGGACGGCGGAAATGGCGGTCGCTTCGTGCCACAGGCAGCGACGACCAACAAGCAGTGTTCGGGTGCATGGAGCGGCGATTTCCTCAACTACCTGACCATGTCGCGCATGGATGCGCTGCGCCGCGTGCTCTACGGCGGCTGGCGCCACGTCGACACCAATTCCGAAACCGTGCTGCAAGGCGCTTTCTTCCCGCAGGATGCGCACAGTTGGGGCAAGGAATACCAGAATGTTGCGCGCGATGGCTACGACATCCGCAACTACGCGCCATTGCCGTTGCCTGGGGCAAACAAGTACCACTTGTTTGCCGTGACGACGACCACCGACACTGGCGCGGCGTTCCCCAACTACACCGCTCCGATGTTCCGCGTGATGCAGAACAGCGATTTCCGGGTGTGGAACTGGCTGTCGATCGAGGGGCCTGTGGCAGGCAACAACTGCTTCAACTCGAGCAATAGTCGTGTCGCGTGCATCAGTGGCTCCGCGACTTGGCAGCTGGTGCCGGCGTCCGCCCTGCAGGGCCTGCAACTCACGACATGGCGGCGCACAGTGGGCAGCGGAAGCCCTGGCAATCTGGCGGAAATGAACACGCTGTTTACGGGCAACGCGATTGCTGTGAACCAGTGTGGTACGGGCACGGTCACGCAGATCAACAAGGCTGCGACCAACAACCCCTTTACCGGCAATGGATGCGGTCACGACAACTACCTGAGCAGGATCCAGGGCCAGATCGTCATCCCGGCAGATGGTACGTACCGCTTCGCCGTGGATGGCGATGATGCGGTCGACCTATTCATCAACGGCACCCATGTCGTGGGCTGGTATGGCGGGCACGCGAATGACCGTAGCGATGGCGGGCTCAACAACCATTCCAACACGATCACGCTGACGGCGGGAATCCACAACGTCGAGTTCCGCCACCAGGAGGCAGGTGGCGATGACAACTGGGGCCTGTTCTGGCAGGACACGTCGAGTGCAGGCAGTCGGCAGGATTACGCGGTACGCGTTCTGGCGTGCCCCGGCGGTGCAGCCAATGCGGCGCTGCGCGACGGTATCTGCAAGGCCTACGGCAATGCCGCGAATCCCATCTACAAGCCGACCGGCATCCTGCACGACTACGGCGAGACCCGGAAGATGTTCTTCGGTCTGATCACGGGCTCGCAGGCGAACAATATCGAAGGTGGCGTGCTGCGCAGCAATGTCGAGGACTTCAACCGGGAGATCGATTCCGACACCGGCCGGTTCCGGACCGATGTCGAGGGCATCGTCCGCAGCATCGACCGGCTGCGGATGATCGGCGGTGGCTATAACGGCAGCGTGACCGACAACCTGAATAGCGACACCAACTGGAACTGGGCCAATACAGCGCATAGCGTGGGAGGCAATTGCGAGTCGCAGGGCGGCCGTGCGATCAACAACGGCGAATGCCGCATGTGGGGCAACCCCATTGCCGAGATGCTGTTCGAAGGACTGCGTTACTTCGCAGGCGCGGCGGCACCCACGGCGCGTTTCAGCAGCGGTGGCAGTACTGAGGGCCAGTCGGAAGACACGCGACTGGGCCTACCTGCTCCCACTTGGCGAAACCCGTACGCCGACACCGTAGTCAATGGCAACGTGACCCATCCGGCCTATCCCGCCTGTGCCAAGCCGCACCAGACCATTGTCAGCGACATCAATCCAAGCTACGACGGCGACCTGCCGGGCAGTGCCTTCAACAACACCGGTAACGACGCGACACTACCGGGCTTGAATGTCGCGACCGAAGGTCAGCAGATATGGAGCCAGGAGTTCGGTGGCGCGCGCAGCGTGTTCATCGGTGAAGTGCAGGGCCAGGCTACCGATGGCGCGCCAACCGCGAAATCAGCGTCGAGCTTCGGCAATATCCGCGGCCTCGCGCCAGAGGAGCCGACCAAGCTGGGCACCTATTACTCCGCCAGCGTGGCGCGCTATGGGCGCAACATCGACATCAACGCGGCAGATGGCGAGCAGAACGTCGTCACTTATTCGATCGCGCTGGCGTCGCCGTTGCCGCGGATCGAGTTCCCGGTTGGTGGTCAGACGGTGACATTGCTGCCGTTCGCCAAGACCGTCAGCGGTACCTTCGGTGGCAACGCCATCAAGCCGACCAATACGATCGTCGACTTCTACGTCGAAAGCTTCTCCAACTTCCCCGGACAGCCGGTTACCGCCGTCAACGACGGCCGCCCGCAAGCGATCTTCCGTATCAACTACGAGGACGTCGAGCAGGGCAACGACCACGACATGGACGTGATCGGTCGCTACGTAGTGACCGCGAATGCCGACAATACCGTAACCATCGAGCTGACCGCCGAGTACGCGGCCGGCAGCGCGAACCAGAACGTTGGCTACGTCATCTCCGGTACGACGCAGGATGGCATCTATCTCGAGGTCCGCGATACCGACAGCGCACAGAGCACGTCGGTGTACGAGCTGAACACGCCCCCGGGCGTTTGGGCCGGCGGATGCGTGGGCGCGACCTCGACGGCGCCGTGCAACGTTGGCCTCGGATTCTCGGCGACCCGCACGTTCACGCCGGGCACAGTAGCCGGCGGCACGCAACTCAAGGATCCGCTGTGGTACGCGGCCAAGTACGGCTCGCCTACGCCGGCGCAGTGGGACCAGAATGGCGACGGCGATCCGGACAACTACTTCCTGGTGACCAACCCGCTGAACCTGCGCGCTCAGCTGTCGCGGGCATTCGACGACATCGCCAACTACACCATCGAGTCCGGCAGCCAGGCCCTGAGCGGTGCCCGCGTGGGCAGCAGTTCGTTCACCCTGCTGCCGAGCTTCCAGCGAGATCGCAACGGCAAGGACTGGTCCGGCAACCTCTCCGCGACCGCGGTCAACCAGGATGGCACGCTGGTAGCGACGGAGTTGTGGAATGCGCAGGCGGGACTGCCGGCGCACAGCGCCCGCAGGATCCGCACGGTGGTCCAGCCTGGAGTGAGCTCGGCGAAAACCGCCGTGGAATTCGTGGGGGATAACAACAATCTCGGCGCCGACGAATTGACGCGACTGGGCACGCTCGGCATCAGCGAGGACCTCTCCACGACGCCCAACGCATACGATGCGACGTACACCGCGGCTGCAATCGTCGACTACCTGCGCGGCGACCAGTCGCGTGAGTCGGGTCGCCCGGGTGTGGGCAACACGCTGCGCGCCCGCTCCTCGGTGCTCGGCGACATCATCAACTCCGAGCCGGTCATTGCGTCCCCGCGTTCCGACTTTGGCTACGCAAGCTACTCGGACACGATGTTCTCTGGCTATGGCGGAACCGGCGGCTATCTCGCGCAGAAGGAATCCAGGGATACGGTCGTCTACGTGGGCGCGAACGACGGCATGCTGCATGCGTTCAACGCAAATACTGTGCCCTGCCCGGCTGATACCTCGGTCGCCTGCGCGGATTCTGGTGCCGGCACCGAATTGTTCGCGTTCATTCCGCACGAGTCCCTGCGACGCCTGGGCCAGCTCGCGTTGCCGGATGGGCTTTATAACCATCGGTACTACGTGGATGGCCAGATCACCGTGGCCGACGCCAAGGACGGCGGTACCTGGAAGACGATCCTCGTAGGCGCCATGGGCAGCGGCGGACGCTCGGTGTTCGCGCTCGACGTGGGCAATCCGAACAGCTTCGGAAACGGCGACGTGCTCTGGGAGCTGAACGCCACGACCGACAATGACATCGGCAACGTCTACGGGCGACCGCTGCTGCTGCCGCTGGAGAACGATCGCTGGGGCGTGCTTTTCGGCAACGGCTATGGCGGCAACACCAGCGATCCGTCGCTGTACGTCGTGGATGCATTCACGGGGCAGCAGATCGCGAAGCTGACCGCGGTGGACGACGATCCGGCGGGAACCTCGGCGAGTCCGCTGACGGACTGGATCTGCAGCGTCACCGGGATGCTGTGCGCGCGGACCAATCATCCGTTCAACGGCCTGGGCCAGATTACCGCCATCGACCGCGACGGCAACGGCAAGGCCGATACGGTCTACGGCGGCGACCTGCAGGGCAACCTGTGGAAGTTCGACCTGAGCAATACCTCCGCCACTGCTTGGAATGTGGCGCTGGGGGGGGAGCCGTTGATCACCACCTTCGCCTCGAGCGGCGAGCGCCAGCCGATCACCGGTGGCATCCGTATTTCGGCGGGCCCGGGTGACGGTATCATGGTGTACTTCGGCACCGGCCGCTACTTCGTCGATGGCGACAACGAGGTCCCAGCGCAGCCGGACGTGCAGTCGCTGTATGGCGTATTCGACAACGGGACACCGGTCGGAATTGAGGATGAAGACGACAAGGACACGATCCTGCAGCGGCAATGGATCCAGTCCCAAGTCACCGATGACGGTACGACCACACGCAACATCAGTCGCAATCGCGTCAGCTACTACGGCGGCAATGCGAAGCGTGGCTGGTATCTGGACCTGGTCGTCGACAATACGAACGGGGATGCGGACGACAGCGAGCTGAACCCGGTCGGCGAGCGGTTCATCGCAACCCCGCGCATTCAGAGTGGCCGGGTGTTCTTCACCACGTTCTCTCCAACCGGCAACAGCTGCGATCCGGGGGGCACCAATTTCGTCTACGCACTGGATCTGCTGTCCGGCTCGGGAGCATTGAGCAACGTCAGGTCGATCGGGTCCGAGGAGCCCGCATGCACCGGCAACAATTGCGGTGCGGTCCAGATCGACAATGCCGGTGCACCGATCACCAGCACGTCGGTCGCGGCGATTAACCCGACGAGCTACATCAACAATCCGACCTGTGATCCGACCGTCGAGAACTGCCCGACGTTCGAGGAGTGCCAGGTGGTGATCTATCCGGGTGCGTTCGTCCTGCCCAGGCCATGCGGCAGGCAATCCTGGCGACAACTCAAATGACGATGATGCGACCTGATCGAATCTACCGGGGAGACCGAACGTGAAAACGGAGCGTCGCTGCAGCAGTTCCATGTCGAGTAGTCGGCGGAGCGCGCGTGGGTTCACCTTGATCGAGTTGATGATCACGGTCGGCATCGTGGCGATCCTTGTCGCGATCGCCTATCCCTCCTATGCCGACAGCGTGCGCAAGTCACGTCGCGGCCAGGCCAAGGCTGACCTGGTGGAGGCATCGCAGATCGCGGAGCGGTACAGGACCATCAACAACACCTACGAGGGCTTGACGGTGGGGACTGCTTCCACCGACGAGATCGCGGAGGATTCGCCACGCGAGGGCACTGCGCGCTACAAGATTGCGTTGAGCGGGCTGACCGCCACAACCTACACGCTGACCGCAACCCCGATTGCCGGGAACGACCAGGCCAACGATACCTGCGGCACGCTGTCGATCACGCAGGCCGGCGCGAAAGGGCACAGCGCGGGCGACAACGACATTTGCGGGTTCGGGACCCTGGTGACCCCCTGATCAAGGATGGGCATCCCGGAAACCAAAAAGCCGCGGATCGTTCCGCGGCTTTTTCGTATTGGGAATCCGGAAACAGGATCCGATCCGACGATTGGTCCAACTGCCTTTTGTAGGAGCGGCTTCAGACACGACCGGACGGTTCGATGGCACCAGTTGAAGGTCGCGCCTGAAGGCGCTCCTACAGGTGCGGATGTTCGTGTGGGAACGACTTCAACCGCGACTTGGCGTCGTCTGGATGTCGTAGGTAAAGCTATAGATCTTCCATGGCGTGCAGGCGGAGGATCAATTGTCGTGTCCGGAAACGGCGAAGGCCACCCGAAGGTGGCCCACGCGCATGGATATTCTGGCGCCCGAAGTTGGACTCGAACCAACGACCCCCTGATTAACAGTCAAGTGCTCTAACCGGCTGAGCTATTCGGGCGGAGACGGCCATTTTAGTGCCTGTTTGGCCGGGGTCAAGATTGATGCGGCCGCAGGCCGGGCAGCGGGGTTCAGCCGCGAGGGCAAGCGGCGGCGGACTTCGGGCGCGAGGTTCGCGCGCGGCCATGGTTGTTGACCACGACCTGTCCGGCCAGCCGGCCGTCCGTGCAAACATGAACGGTGAGATTGCTGTGGGCGCTGCGGCCGTCGACCTGGTAGCGCAGGAACGGGCGTGACGAGGTCACGGAGAGCCTGCCGCCGCGGCCCGGCGCATCCGTCGCGCGGAGGATGTCGGCCGCGATGTCCGGCTGGCGATTGCCGTCAGTGTCGGTGAAGACCAGCCAGCCGCGGCTCCAGTCGCTGGCGGCGCTGCAGCGGCCGTCCGCGGTCCGGGGGCAGATCACGATCTGCTGGTGCCTGACCACGGCGCTGCTGCGCGCCATGGCCATGTCGGCGGCCAACTGGTGCATGGTCAAGGTGACGCGGTTGCGCTCCAGCGCGGACGCGAACGACGGCAGGCCGACGGTGACGGTCATGGCGATGATCGACAGTACGATCACGGCCTCGATCAGACTGAATCCTGCATCCTTGCTGTTCATCTGCGGCCCTCCTGGCCTTTGTGGAGCGAGGCAGGTTAGAACCGGCGGGGCGGGCGGGGCATCGGTGCAGGCCCGATCCGGGGGTAGGAAAACTTCGATCGCACCCCCATCTGCCTGTAGGAGCGGCTTCAGCCGCGACCCCAGATGCGCCCGGTCGCGGCTGAAGCCGCTCCTGCAGGTGGTGTACGAGGGGGGCGAGGCGGTCTTTGATCGCGGCTGAAGCCGCTCCTACACTTACGGGTTCGCATGAACGACGCCATCCATCCCGCCGGCTTCCAGCTCGTCGCCCCCTACCAGCCGGCGGGCGAACAGCCGCAGGCCATCGAAAAGCTGGTCGAAGGCTTCGAGAGCGGCCTGGCGCGGCAGACGCTGCTGGGCGTGACCGGCTCGGGCAAGACCTACACGATCGCCAACGTCATCGAGCGGGTGCAGAAGCCGACCCTGGTGATGGCGCCGAACAAGACGCTGGCGGCGCAGCTGTACGGCGAGTTCAAGCAGTTCTTCCCGCACAACGCGGTGGAGTACTTCGTCAGCTACTACGACTACTACCAGCCCGAGGCCTACGTGCCGTCCACCGACACCTTCATCGAGAAGGACAGCTCGGTGAACGAGCACATCGAGCAGATGCGGCTGTCGGCGACCAAGGCGCTGCTGGAACGGCGCGACGCGATCATCGTATGCACGGTGTCCGCGATCTACGGCCTGGGCGACCCGAACGAGTACTTCAAGATGGTGCTGCACATGGTGCGCGGCGAGCGCATCGACCAGCGCGAGCTGATCCGCCGCCTGACCGAGATGCAGTACACCCGCAACGATACCGAGCTTCGCCGCGGCACCTACCGCGTGCGCGGCGAGGTGATCGACGTGCACCCGGCCGAGTCCGACGACGAGGCGCTGCGGATCGAGCTGTTCGACGGCGAGATCGAGAAGCTGACCCAGTTCGACCCGCTGACCGGCGAGACCAGGCGCACGCTGCCGCGCTACACGATCTATCCGAAGTCGCACTACGTCACCACGCGCCGCACGACGCTCGACGCGATCGAGGCGATCAAGCTGGAGCTGCCGCAACGGCTGGAGCAGTTCTATGCGCAGAACAAGCTGGTCGAGGCGCAGCGGCTGCAGCAGCGCACGCAGTTCGACCTGGAGATGATGGCCGAGGTCGGCTACTGCAACGGTGTCGAGAACTACTCCCGCCACCTCACCGGGCGCATGCCGGGCGAGGCGCCGCCGTGCCTGTTCGACTACCTGCCGCCGGACGCGCTGCTGGTGGTGGACGAGTCGCACGTGACCGTGCCCCAGGTCGGGGCGATGTACAAGGGCGACCGTTCGCGCAAGGAAACGCTGGTGGAGTTCGGCTTCCGCCTGCCGTCGGCGCTGGACAACCGGCCGCTGAAGTTCGAGGAGTGGGAGCTGCGCTCGCCGCGCACGATCTTCGTCTCGGCCACGCCGGGCAAGTACGAGATGGAGAAGTCGGAAGGGCAGGTGACCGAGCTGGTGGTGCGACCGACCGGACTGGTCGACCCGCAGGTCGAGATCCGCCCGGTCGCGACCCAGGTCGACGACGTGCTGGGCGAGATCCACGCGCGCGTGGCGATGGGCGACCGGGTGCTGATCACCACGCTGACCAAGCGCATGGCAGAGAACCTCACCGAGTACCTCGGCGAGCACGACGTGCGCGTGCGCTACCTGCATTCGGACGTGGACACGGTCGAGCGCGTGGAGATCATCCGCGACCTGCGGCTGGGCAAGTTCGACGTGCTGGTCGGCATCAACCTGTTGCGGGAAGGTCTGGACATGCCGGAGGTATCGCTGGTGGCGATCCTCGATGCCGACAAGGAAGGCTTCCTGCGCTCGGCCGGCTCGCTGATCCAGACCATCGGCCGCGCCGCGCGCAACGTGCGCGGCAAGGCGATCCTGTACGCGGACCGGGTGACGAGATCGATGCAGGCCGCGATCGACGAGACCGATCGCCGCCGCCAGAAGCAGGTCGATTACAACGCCGAGCACGGCATCACGCCGCAGTCGGTGGTGCGCGCGGTGATGGACATCATGGAGGGCGCGCGCGACGAGCCGGAAATGGTCAAGGTCGGGCGTGGCGGCAAGGTGAAGCGCGTGGCCGACGAGGCGGAGGACTATGCCGCCCTCGACCCGGCCAGGCTGGCCGCGAAGCTCAAGGCGCTGGAGCAGCAGATGTACCAGCACGCCCGCGACCTGGAGTTCGAGGACGCGGCGCGGGTGCGCGACCAGATCCGCAGGATCAAGGACGCCGCGCTGGCCGGCTGAGGCGGGCGGCGGCCGGGGCTTGGCGGTGTTTCGGGGTATTTGGCCGGCGCCGCTTGCCCCACCTCTGCTCCAAGCCGGGCTGGGGCGCATGCACCGACAGCTTGTCCCCGCGCGAATCCTGGCTCCCTCCCCCGCCTGCGGGGGAGGGCTGGGGTGGGGGCCGGTACGTCGCCGGATGGCAACCGCCGGCCGGTTCGGCTAGAATTCGCCTCCCGCCGCGACGGCGGGCCTTCACCCCAGCCCTCATCCGCGGGCGGGAGCGGGGGATCGATCATCGGGCTTCGCCCGGATCGCGTTTCTTTTGGGCGGTTAGCTCAGCGGTAGAGCACTACCTTGACATGGTAGGGGTCACAGGTTCGAACCCTGTACCGCCCACCACGCGAAGTCCCTCGTGTCCGGCGGCTTCCGTGGATCCTCCAGGCTGCAGGTCTTTCCCCGACGCTTCCGATGCGCGCCGCGCCGGGGCGTCGCTGGCATTCCATCATGGGAATGACGCTGCCGGGCTTCGGCAGGCCGCATGATGATGAACCTGGCGTCCCTGCCGCGGCGAGGGAGCCGGCCCTGCCGTGGTCGGGACGAAGATCCCTCGCTGCGCTCGGGATGACGTCGTCGGGTTTCATGAGGGGCCATGCCTTCGCATACCTGCATCTTCGCGCTTCCATGCGAGCGGAAGGATCGGGCGTCGGGCATAAAAAACCCCTGCCGGAGGAGGGGCCGGCAGGGGCGAAGTCGCGCGGTGCGCGACGGATCAGAACTTGTAGTTGAGGCCCACCAGGTAGGTACGGCCCCACTCGATGCGCTCGAGCGGGCGATCCTTGCTGCCCGAGTAGGTGCGGTAGGACTCGTCGGTCAGGTTGCTGGCCTGGAGCAGCAGGGTCATGCCGGCCAGCGCGCTTTCGCCGCCGAAGGTGTAGCTGACCTGGGCGTCGGTGATGTTCTCGCCGACCACGTAGCGCAGGGTGCGTTCGCCGGAGAAGTTGCCGATCTCGCCGATGAAGTCCGAACGCCGGCGCTGGCTCACGCGCGCCTCGAAGCCGTTGTGCTCGAAGTAGGCAGTCAGGTTGTAGACGCGATCGGACAGGCCGGGCAGGGTGATCGGGTCGTTGCCGACGCTGCTCGAGTTCTCGGGCGCGAGGATGGAGATGTCGCTGTCGTTGAAGCTGGCGCTGGCGACCACGCCGAAGCCGCGCAGGGCATCGCCGAAGACCAGGTCCAGCGGCAGCGAAGCGGACAGCTCGAGGCCCTGCAGCGTACCGCCCGAGCCGTTGAACGGCGCGCTGTAGCGGCCTTCGTTCTGCACGACCAGACCCGGATGGTTCGCGCCGTTGGCCTGCAGCCAGGAGGCGACCTGGTCGGTGAAGTCGTAGCCGTCGCGGGTCTGGGTGTAGATGTAGCTGCGCAGGTCCTTGTAGAAGTACGCGGCGGCGACGTAGGCGCGGGTGCCGAAATACTTCTCGTAGGAGATGTCGAAGGCGTTGGCGCGCCACGGATCCAGTTCCGGGTTGCCGCCGCCGGCGCCGGGGATGCCGGTGGCGGTGTCGACGCCGAACTCCATCGAGGCGCGCATCTGGTCCACGCGCGGACGCGCGACCTGGCGAGCAAGGGCGACGCGCAGCGTGCTGTCGTTCGCGAACAGGAAGGCCAGGTTCAGGCTGGGCAGGATGTCGGTGTAGGTCTTGCCCTTGGTGATCGGGATCACCTGGCTGCCGACCGGCTGCGAGCCGTCCCAGTAGTTGGCGCTGGACGACTGGTCGGTGTGCTGGACCTGCACGCCGAAGTTGCCGCGGACGCCGACGCTGCCCCAATCGGTATTGATGTTGGCGCGCACGTAGCCGGTGGACAGCTGCTCGTCCACCGTCCAGGCCTTCGGAATCAGGTAGTCCAGGTCCTCGACCGGCGCGAAGGTCATGTAGCGGGCGACGGCTTCGGGCACGTTCCACGACGGGATGTAGCCGACGCCGGCGAAGCCCAGGTCCACCAGCCCGTACTGCAGGTCGGAGGCGATGGTCGTGTCGCCCTGCGCGCCCAGGTTGATGTTGCCTTCCGGCTGGCGCTTGTTCTTGCTGCGGTCGGCGTAGTTCAGGCCGACGTCGATGTCGGAGATCCAGTTGTCCACCGGCAAGGTCGCGGCGAGCTTGAACGCCTTCAGCTCGTCCTCGACGCGGGGCGTCTTGCCGTAGCCGGAACCGTAGATCGTGCCGGTCAGGAACAGCGTCCCGGGATTCGAGTAGTCGCGGCCCGGGACCAGCTGCGAGAAGCCGTCGGTGCGGAAATCGAGCTGCACGCTGTCGAGCTGCGGCATCGGCGTGAGCTGGGTGTTGTTCTCCAGGCTCAGTTCGTCGCGCGTGGTGCGCGACCAGCTCACGTCGGCCACGACGCGCGCGGCACCGACGCTGAAGTCGTTGTTCCAGCCGAAGGCTTCGATCCTGTCCTCGCGCTTGTTGTACATGCCGCGCACGAGCGGGTAGACGTTGTTGGCGACGCCGCCGGTGAAGGTGTTGTTGCCGTTGATCCGAGGATTGGTGATGTCAAGCCGGTCGAAGCCGCCGTTGTAGTCGCCGATGTGCACCTCGAACTGGTTGGCGGTGTCGATCTGCTCCGCCTTCGAATAGAACAGGTCGAGCGTGCTGGTCCAGGCATTCGACGGCCGGAACTGCAGCGTCGCCATCACGCCGTCGCGCTCGAGCCTGCCGGTGCGGCGCAGCGCCTTGATGCCGTCGGAGTAGTAGGTGCCCTCGTCCACGCCCGGGCGCCAGTTGTCGCCGATCGCCTGCCAGGGTTCGTACAGGCCGACCTGGTTCTCCTGGATCGGTGTGTCCGAATGCGACCAGCCGATCGCGATGCCGAAGCGGCCGTCGGCGAACTGGTCGATGTAGCTGGCGTTGAAGCGGCCGCCGTCGTCTCCAATGTTGGCGGCCGAACCGAGCGAGTTCTCCTGGTAGCGGCCGCTGACCGCGATGACGGTATCGGAGAAGTTCAGCGGGCGCGCGGTTTGCATGTCCAGCGTGCCGGACAGGCCCTGGCCGATCAGGCTGGCGTCGGGCGTCTTGTAGATCGTCACGCCGCTGACCAGCTCGGACGGGTACTGGTCGAACTCGACGCTGCGGTTGTCGCCTGTGCTGACCATCTCGCGGCCGTTGAGCAGCGTGGTGGAGAAGTCGGGCGACAGGCCGCGCACGCTGATCACCTGCGCGCGTCCGGCGACGCGCTGCGCGGAGACGCCGGGCAGGCGGGAGATGGATTCGCCGATGCTGACATCGGGCAGCTTGCCGATGTCCTCGGCCGAGATCGCCTCGACGATGGACGTCGATTCGCGCTTGACCGAGATTGCATCCTCGATGCCGCGCCGGATGCCCGTGACCACGACCTGTTCCAGGTCGGTGGTCCCGGTGGCGGGTTCCTGTTCGGCCGCGGTGTCCGTCTCCTGCGCGTGGACCCCCGCGGCAGCGAAGGTGATGGCCGATGCCAGGGCGGCGCTCAGCAGGTTGCGTCTGGGTGTCAACATTTTCCCCTCCCGAAGGACATGTTGGTTTGCTGCGAAATGGGTGGATCTGCCCCGGCGCACGTCGATTGCGTGGCGCGGATGCGTTGACTCAATGGTATGCGTGATGCAGCGGATGGAATTCCCTTCGCATACGTATTCATGGGGAAATCCAGCGGGTTTTTCCTGGTTCCGGATGCGTGGAGACGGACGATCGATCCAGCCTGGCGCGCCTGTCGCCGCGCCCGCAATGACAGTCGTTCACAAGTTCTGGCTGTCCCTGTAGGAGCGCCTTCAGGCGCGACCGCTTTCCCGCTGCATCGAATGCCAGGTCGCGGCTGAAGCCGCTCCTACAGGCGATGCATTGGGTCAATCGATCGATCTGGCGTGCGCGGCTCCTGCCCGTGCATGGCTGGAATCAATCGTTGCCTGCGTTTCGATCTCGCCAAGGAAGACGCCGTATCCGGGCAGCCGGAGGCGGCCTGCGGCGATCTCACCGGTGGGCAGGCCCTGCGATCCATTCACCGCCGCCTCGATTCCCGGCAGCGCGACATCGATCGGCTGCGCGGACAGGTTGAAGGCCGCGAACACCTGCTGCCCGGGCGCACTGCGTACGAAGGCGAGCACCGGTTCAGGCGTGTCGACGAAGCGGATCCCGCCTTCGCGCAGCGCCGGCTGCGCGCTGCGCCAGCGCAGGAAGCGACGCACGCAATTGAGTACGGAATCAGGATCGCGGGACTGGGCCTCGACGCTGCGGGGACGATGCGCCTCCGGCACCGGCAGCCACGGCTCGCCGGTGGTGAACCCGCCGCGCTCGTTGCCGTCCCACGGCATCGGCGTGCGGCAGCCGTCGCGGCCCTTGAAGTTCGGCCAGAACGTCACGCCGTACGGATCGCGCAGCGACTCGAACGGGACGTCGGCTTCCTCCAGCCCGAGTTCCTCGCCCTGGTACAGGCAGACCGAGCCGCGCAGCGAGCACACCAGCGCGACCAGCATCTTCGCAAGCCGGGGCGGCGGGTTCGCGCCGCCCCAGCGCGTCACCGCACGCTGCACGTCGTGGTTGGAGATCGCCCAGCAGGGCCAACCTTCCTTCATCGCCGCTTCCAGCCGCTCGACCGTGCCGCGGATGTAGGCGGAACTGAAGTCGTCGGTCAGCAGCTCGAAGCTGTAGCCCATGTGCAGGCGGCGCGGATTGACGTACTCGGCGGTGGTGGCGAGGGAATCCTCGGACGAGATCTCGCCGAGCGTGGTGGCGCCCGGATAGCGGTCGAGCAGGGCGCGCAGCGCTTCGAGGAAGGGCAGGTTCTCGGGCTGGGTGTTGTTGTGCCAGTGGTACTGGTAGGCGTAGGGATTGTCGGTGCTGAAGCCGCGGCCGGTGCGCAGTTCGACGGGCTTGGGCGGATTGTCGCGCAGCTGGCGGTCGTGGAAGCAGAAGTTGATCGCGTCCAGGCGCAGGCCGTCGACGCCGCGGTCGAGCCAGAACTTGACGTTGTCCAGGGTCGCGGCCTGCACTTCCGGGTTGTGGAAGTTGAGGTCGGGCTGCGAGGACAGGAAGTTGTGCAGGTAGTACTGCTCGCGCCGCGGCTCCCAGCGCCAAGCGACGCCGCCGAACAGCGACATCCAGTTGTTGGGCGGGGTGCCGTCCTCACGCGGATCGGCCCAGACGTACCAGTCGGCCTTCGGGTTGTCGCGGCTCAGGCGGCTTTCGCGGAACCAGTCGTGCTGGTCCGAGGTGTGGCTCAGCACCTGGTCGATCATGACGCGGATGCCGAGGCCGTGCGCCTTGGCCAGCAGGCGGTCGAAATCGTCGAGCGTGCCGAACAGCGGGTCGACGTCGCGGTAGTCGGCGATGTCGTAGCCGAAGTCGGCCATCGGCGACTTGAAGAAGGGCGAGATCCAGATCGCGTCGACGCCGAGCGAGGCGACATGGTCGAGCCTGTCGATGATGCCGGGCAGATCGCCGACGCCGTCGCCGTCGGTGTCCATGAAGCTGCGCGGGTAGATCTGGTAGATCACCGCGCCGCGCCACCAGTCCTCTGCCTTCTGTGTTGCCACGCCATGCTCCGACCCCTTGCTGACGGGCGCCACTATTCCACAACGACCGCGCGGCGAAGCCTGCGGCAAGTCATGCGCGGCGATGAATACGTATGCAGGTCGACGGCGTTCGCATGCATGCCTAAGCCGCCGCAAGTCCACGAAAATCGCCTGAAACAAGGTGGAAAACGCGATTCCGGCGCGTGAGTGAACGGGCGCCGGTTGTTGCGATGCCGCAAGGACAGCCGCCGGCAATCCGGGGACAATGCGCGCGTCGCAAGGGGAGGTTCGATCCAATGGCGAGCAAGCCGCAGCTGTCGTTCTGGCAGATCTGGAACATGTGCTTCGGGTTCCTCGGGATCCAGTTCGGCTTCGCGCTGCAGAACGCGAACGTCAGCCGCATCTTCCAGACGCTCGGCGCCGACATGGAGCAGGTGCCGGGGCTGTGGATCGCCGCGCCGCTGACCGGGCTGCTGGTGCAGCCGGTGATCGGCTACTTCTCCGACCGCACGTGGACGCGGCTCGGCCGGCGTCGTCCGTACTTCCTGTGGGGCGCGATCTTCTCGACGCTGGCGTTGTTCGTGATGCCGAACTCGCCGCAGCTGTGGATCGCCGCCGGCATGCTGTGGATCCTCGACGCGTCGCTGAACGTGTCGATGGAGCCCTTCCGCGCCTTCGTCGGCGACCAGCTCCCGCCGCGCCAGCGCCCCACGGGCTATGCGATGCAGAGTTTCTTCATTGGCATCGGGTCGGTGGTCGCCAGCCTGCTGCCATGGTTGTTGGCGAAGTGGGGCGTGGCCAACACCGCGGCGCCGGGCGAAGTTCCCGATACCGTGCGCTGGGCGTTCTATGCCGGCGGCGCGGTGCTGCTGCTGGCGGTGCTGTGGACGATCGTGCGCACGCGCGAGTATCCGCCGGAGGTGCTGGCCTCGTTCGAGGACGCGGAGCCGGAAGGCGTGCGGCACGGCGCCAATGAAGTGCCGGGCGCGGCCGGTGGCGTGCCTTGGCTGCTCACCGGCGCGATCGGCATCGCAATGATCTGGCATTTCGGCTGGGATCGCCTGCTGTACGTGCTCGCGGCGCTGCCGTCTGCGTATGGCGTGCTTCGGCTGGTCGCCCCGCGAATGCCGGCCGGTTCGATCCTGCCGGCGCTGACCGCCGACCTGCACGCGATGCCGGCGACGATGCGGCAGCTGGCCGTGGTGCAGTTCTTCTCGTGGTTCGGCCTGTTCTGCATGTGGATCTACACCACGGCCGCGGTGACCCGCATGCACTACGGCACCACCGACACCGCGTCGGAGGCCTGGAACGAGGGTGCGAACTGGGTCGGCGTGCTGTTCGCGGCCTACAACGGCTTCGCCGCGCTGGCCGCGATCGCGATCCCTTGGATGGCGCGGCGCCTGGGCCTGCGCGGCAGCCACCTGGTCAACCTGTGGCTGGGCGGCATCGGCCTGCTGTCGATGGCGGTGATCCGCGATCCGCAGTGGCTGCTGCTGTCGATGGTCGGCGTGGGTTTCGCCTGGGCGTCGATCCTGTCGCTGCCCTACGCGATGCTGTCCGACAGCCTGCCCGCGGCGAAGATGGGCGTGTACATGGGCATCTTCAATTTCTTCATCGTGATCCCGCAGCTGGTCGCGGTGAGCACGCTGGGCGTGCTGCTGTCGAAGCTGTTCGACGGCGAGCCGATCCAGGTGCTGATGCTGGGTGGCGCCTGCTTCATCGTCGCCGGCCTGTGTGCGCTGCTGGTGCGGCTGCCGCGGAGGAGCGAGGAGGCCACTGTGCCGTCGCCGCATTGACGATGCCCACCGGAGTGTCATCCCGAACGCAGTGAGGGATCTGCTTCTCCGGCGTCCTGGCTGCATGGAGCAGATCCCTCACTGCGTTCGGGATGACAGCCCCATGTTCGGGATGACCGCTCCATGCCGGCGATGGTGGTTCCGTGTACGGGAACGACAGTTCCATGTCCGGATGAAAATTTCGCGTTTCGAGGAAGAAGACCAATGACGATTCGTGCCGCACTCCTGTTGATCCTGTCCCTCTTGCTGCCCGCATGCGCGGACACGGATCGACCTGCGCCGCCCGTTGAAGACGCCTACGGCACGCTCGAACCCTTCGCCAGCGAGGCGGTGTACTTCGTCGTCACCGACCGCTTCGTCAACGGCGATCCGTCCAACGACCACCGCGACCAGGGCGGCGCGCGGCGCACCTTCGACATTCCGCTGGCGCCCTGCGACGGTGTCGCCGGCAACATCGGCTACCTCGGCGGCGACTTCAAGGGCATCGCCGACAACCTCGACTACATCCGCGGCATGGGCTTCGGAGCGGTGTGGATCACGCCGGTCGTCGACAATCCAGACGAAGCGTTCACCGGCGGCACGCCGCCCGGCTGTGGCACGATCCTCACCGACCGCGGCAAGACCGGCTACCACGGCTACTGGGGCGTGAACTTCCACGAAGTCGACGAACACCTGCCCAGCGAAGGCCTCGGCTTCCGCGAACTCGCGCAGGCGATGCACGCCAAGGACATGAAGCTGGTGCTCGACATCGTCGGCAACCACGGCTCGCCCGGCTTCACGATGACCGCGGAGCAGCCGAAGTTCGGCAAGGTGTACGACCGCGACGGCAAGCTGCTGGCCGACCACCAGAACCTCGACCCGCGGCAGCTCGATCCCGCCGGCAACCCGCTGCATGCGTTCTACAACGCCACCGGCCCGGTCGATGCGGAGCAGGGTTCGATTTACGACGGCAACCTCGCCCAGCTAGCCGATTTCGACGCCGGCAATCCGCAGGTACTGGAGTATCTCGCCGATGCCTACGAGCACTGGATCGACCAGGGCGCGGATGCCTTCCGCATCGACACCATCGGCTGGATGCCGCCATCGTTCTGGCAGGCGTTCAGCGAGCGCATCCGCGCGAAGCGCCCGGGATTCTTCATGTTCGGCGAGGCCTTCGACTACGACGCCGCGAAGATCGCCGTGCATACGCAGCCGGGCCACGGCGAGGTCAGCGTGCTCGACTTCCCGATGAAGCAGGCGATGGGCGAGGTCTTCGGCCATGGCCAGGCCGGCTTCGAGCGGCTGGCGCCGACGCTGTTCCTCGAGGACGGGCCGTATGCGAACGTCTACGACCTCGCCACGTTCTACGACAACCACGACATGCCGCGCATGGACGCCAGCGACGAGGGTTTCATCGACGCGCACAACTGGCTGTTCACGGCGCGCGGCATCCCGGTGGTCTATTACGGCTCGGAAACCGGTTTCATGCGCGGCCGTGCCGAACACGCCGGCAACCGCAACTATTTCGGGCAGGAGCGCGTGGACGCCGCGCCGCAGAGCCCGATCTTCGCGCCGCTGCAGCGCATCGCCAACCTGCGCCGGAGCTCGCCCGCGCTGCAGCGCGGACTGCAGGTCAACCTGAAGCTGCAGGGCGATGAGGCGGCGTTCTATCGCGTCTACCAGCACGGGGGCGTGGCGCAGACGGCGCTGGTGCTGCTGAACAAGGGCGACGCGGCGCGGAGCATCGTGGTCGATACCTTGGTGCAGCCGGGGGAGTGGCGCGATGCCTTCGATGGTTCGGACGTGCGCATCGGCGAGCGCATCGAGATCGAGGTGCCGGCGCATGGCGTGCGCGTGCTGTTGCGCGATGCGGCGGTGGATGCGCCGGAGTTGCGGGCGGCGCTTGCGCGGTTGATGCAGGGCGTTCGCGGAGGATAGGCCACCGCTCTTCGGCCCGCTTTTCCGGCTAGGCCTCCACCCCGGTCGACTTTCGCACCACCAGCGAAGTCGCCAGCCGGGTGCTGTCCACCGGCTCGCCGTTGACCATCCGCACCAGCGCCTCGACCAGCAGCTCGCCGGCGCGGATGGTGTCCTGCACCACCGTGGTCAACGCGGGCGTGGCGATGCGCGCGGCCGGGATATCGTCGAAACCGACGATGGCCACGTCCTCGGGAATGCGCAGGCCGCGCTCGTGGAAGGCGTGCATGGCGCCGATCGCGATCAGGTCGCTGGCGGCGAACACCGCGTCGAAGGGCAGGCCGCGCTCGAGTAGCACCATCGCGGCGGCGTAGCCGGAATCCTCGGCGCTCTCGGCGTCCACCTGCAGCGCGCGGTCGAGCGACAGGCCGGCCGCCTGCAGCGCGTCCTCGCAGCCGCGGTAGCGGTCGAGGAACTCGGGGTAGTGGTTCGAGGCGTCGCCGAGGAAGGCGATGCGGCGCCGGCCGAGCGCGGCCAGGTGTTCGCCGGCCAGCCGCCCGCCGCCGACGTTGTCGCAGCCGATCGACAGCCCCGGCTGGTCCGGCATCACCGCGCCCCAGCGCACGAACGGCGTGCCCTGTTCCACCAGCTTCTTCAGCTTGCCCTGGTAGGCGAGGTAGTCGCCGTAGCCGAGCAGGATCAGGCCGTCGGCCTTGTGGCTGTCGCCGTACTCGGCGTGCCAGTCGTCGGACAGCTGCTGGAACGAGATCAGCAGGTCCTGCCCGTGGCGCGCGCAGGCGCGGGTCACCGAGCCCAGCATCGGCAGGAAGAACGGGTTGATGTGCGACTCGTCCGCGGTCGGGTCCTCGAACAGCAGCAGCGCCAGGGTGCCGGCGTGCTGGCGGCGCAGGCCGGAGGCGTTCTTGTCGACCTTGTAGTTGAGCTGCTCGGCGATGGCGAGGATGCGCTTGCGGGTCTCCTCGTTGACCATCGGGCTGCCGCGCAGCGCGCGCGACACCGTCGGCTGGGAGACCCCGGCCAGGTGCGCGATGTCGAGGGAGGTGGGTTTGCCGCGGATGCTGTTCATGCCGATGACGCCGGGAGCCGGGCCATCATGCCACCCGCGTCCTGACGCGCTCCTGTGCGGTGCAGCATGCGCCGATCCGGGGTAGAATCGGCGGCAGCAACCCCACACCGAAGGTGGCCCGCGGAAACGCCGGCCGAGCGTGCGACATGAGCACTAGCACCGACTACTGCTGAGCTGCCGCCGAAGGCCACCCGAAGGGCGCCCTCGCGGCGCTTTTTTTTGGCCGCAGCTCGTCAGCCAGCGAGGAACCTTAGCCAGCGAGGAACCTTCAAGTCGTCATCCCAGCGAAAGCTGGGATCCAATTTGAACAGCAACATGGATCCCAGCTTTCGCTGGGATGACGGCAGTTCAGACCGTTAGTCCCCAGCCCCTAGCCCCCATGATCACGATCACTCTCCCCGACGGCAGCCGCCGCGAGTTCGACCACCCGGTTTCAGTGATGGAGGTCGCGCAGTCGATCGGTTCCGGCCTGGCCAAGGCCACCGTCGCCGGCAAGGTCGACGGCCGCCAGGTCGACGCCTCAGACATCATCGACCGCGACGCTTCGCTGCAGATCCTCACGCCGAAGGACCCGGAAGGCATCGAGATCATCCGCCACTCCGCTGCCCACCTCGTCGGGCACGCGGTCAAGCAACTGTATCCGGACGCCAAGATGGTGATCGGCCCGGTGATCGAGGACGGCTTCTACTACGACATCTGGCACGAGCGCCCGTTCACGCCCGAGGACCTGGCGGCGATCGAGAAGCGCATGGGCGAGCTGATCGACACCGAGTACGACGTGGTCAAGAAGATGACCCCGCGCGACGAGGTCGTGGCCACGTTCAAGGCCCGCGGCGAGGACTACAAGCTGCGCCTGATCGACGACATGGGCCCGGAAGTCACCGCGATGGGCCTGTACCACCACCAGGAATACGTCGACATGTGCCGCGGCCCGCACGTGCCGAACACGCGTTTCCTCAAGGCCTTCAAGCTGACCCGAATCTCGGGCGCGTACTGGCGCGGGGACTCGAAGAACGAGCAGTTGCAGCGCATCTATGGCACGGCGTGGGCGGACAGGAAACAACTTGCCGCCTACATCCAGCGCATCGAGGAAGCCGAGAAGCGCGACCACCGCCGCATCGGCAAGCAGCAGGACCTGTTCCACCTGCAGGAAGAGGCGCCGGGCCTGGTGTTCTGGCACCCCAAGGGCTGGGCGGTGTGGCAGGTGGTCGAGCAGTACATGCGCAAGGTGTACCGCGACACCGGCTACGGCGAGGTGCGCTGCCCGCAGATCCTCGACGTCGAGCTGTGGAAGAAGTCCGGCCACTGGGACAACTACAAGGACAACATGTTCTTCACCGAGTCCGAGAAGCGGACCTATGCGGTGAAGCCGATGAACTGCCCGGGCCACGTGCAGGTGTTCAACCAGGGCCTGCACAGCTACCGCGACCTGCCGATCCGCTACGGCGAGTTCGGCGCCTGCCATCGCAACGAACCCTCCGGCGCGCTGCACGGCATCCTGCGCGTGCGCGGCTTCACCCAGGACGACGGCCACGTGTTCTGCACGCCGGAGCAGGTCGAGTCGGAAGTGCGCGCGTTCCACGAACAGGCGCTCAGGGTCTACGCCGACTTCGGCTTCGAGGACATCCAGATCAAGATCGCGCTGCGCCCGGATTCGAGGCTCGGCGACGACGCCACCTGGGACAGGGCCGAGGAAGCGCTGCGCGCCGCGCTGAGCGCCTCGGGCGTGGAGTGGCAGGAGCTGCCGGGCGAGGGCGCCTTCTACGGCCCCAAGATCGAGTACCACCTCAAGGACGCGATCGGGCGCACCTGGCAGCTCGGGACCATGCAGGTCGACTTCATGATGCCCGGGCGCCTGGGCGCCGAGTACGTCGACGAGCACAGCCAGAAGCAGACCCCGGTGATGCTGCACCGGGCCATCGTCGGCTCGATGGAGCGCTTCATCGGCATCCTGATCGAGCACCATGCCGGCAGCTTCCCGGCCTGGCTGGCGCCGGTCCAGGCGGTGGTCATGAACATCACCGACGCCCAGGCCGAGGCCGTCGTCGACGTGGCCAAGGCCTTGAATTCAAAGGGGTTCAGGGTGATATCCGACGTCCGCAACGAGAAAGTCGGCTACAAGATCCGCGAACACACCCTGCAGCGCGTACCCTACCTGCTGGTGGTGGGCGACCGCGAGCGGGAAACGGGCGCGGTCGCGGTCCGGACCCGGGCGGGCGAGGACCTCGGGACAATGGCGGTCGAGGCCTTCGCGGACCGGCTGGCCGGCGAATTCCGGGCCTGACGGTTGTATCCGGGCCGGATTCCGTTAAAAATCTGTACGAACGGCCCGGCGGGGGCCCCCATCATGCCGCCGGCTTTTTCCATTCCGGAGACGCAGTATTAGCACCCCAGACAAGCAGAATCGCCGCAACAACGAAATCCGCGTGCCGCGCGTGCGCGTGATCGGTTCCGACGGAGAAATGGTCGGCGTGTTGTCGCGCGACGAAGCATTGCAGATGGCCGAGGAAGAAGGCCTCGACCTGGTCGAGATCCAGCCCAATGCGGATCCGCCGGTCTGCAAGATCATGGACTTCGGCAAGTTCAAGTTCGACCTGCAGAAGAAGGCCAACGAGGCCAAGAAGAAGACCAAGCAGGTCGAGATCAAGGAAGTGAAGTTCCGTCCGGTCACGGACGAGGGCGACTACCAGATCAAGCTGCGCAAGATGCGCGGCTTCCTCGAGGAAGGCGACAAGATCAAGGTCAACATCCGCTTCCGTGGCCGCGAGATGAGCCACCAGGAACTCGGCCGCGAGATGGCCGCACGGATCGAGGCCGATCTCGGCGAGGACATTGTCATCGAATCGCGCCCACGGCTGGAAGGGCGGCAGATGGTGATGATGATCGCTCCGAAGAAGAAATAATCGCGGGCGTAGCCCGCGATATCGATGCTTCCCCTCCCCCGCAGGCGGAGGGAGCAAAAAAAGGAAACCTTGTCATTTCGACCGCAGGGAGAAATCTCGTCTCCGGCCAGGGGAAAGGGAGATTTCTCCCTGCGGCCCAAATGACAGGTTTTTCTTTCGGGTTGTTCCCGCACTTGGGAGAAGAACCGCAAAAAACGCCAAGGCGGGGGAGGGAGCAGAATGTCGCCCGCCCCAAACCCCCTGATTTGCAAGGAAAACCCCAAGCCGGCATAATGCTCGGCCCGGTTTCCCGGGAGCTGCACGCAACACCTTTGGACCCGCCCTGATCCCTTTTGGAATCAGTGGCTTACAAACCGGCCAGGCAGGATGGAAAGTCCATGCCTGGCTCGGGGCTTCGCGGCGTAGCCGCAAGGTCCCGAGCCAAGCACGGCGCCCGGGCCAGTACTAGAAACGACCCCAAGGACATCGCAATGCCCAAGATCAAGACGCATCGGGGCGCGGCCAAGCGCTTCCGGAAGACCGCTTCCGGCAAGTACAAGGCAGGCCACGCCAACCGCAGCCACATCCTCACCAAGAAGGCGACCAAGCGGAAGCGCAACCTCCGGCAGACGAACCATGTTCGTGCCGAGGACGCGGGCCGTCTGGACCGCATGCTTCCATATCTCTGAGGAGGGCTGAACAATGGCACGAGTCAAGCGTGGCGTGCAGGCGCGCCGTCGTCACAAGAAGGTTCTCGGCCGCGCGAAGGGCTACTACAACGCCCGTCGCAAGGTCTTCCGCGTCGCCAAGCAGGCGGTCATCAAGGCGGGCCAGTACGCCTACATCGGCCGCAAGCAGAAGAAGCGCAATTTCCGTTCGCTGTGGATCACCCGCATCAATGCGGCGGCCCGCATCAACGGCCTGAGCTACAGCCGCTTCATGAACGGCCTGCTGAAGGCCGGCATCACCCTGGACCGCAAGGTGCTGGCGGACATCGCCGTGCACGACGCGGCCGGGTTTGCGGCCCTGGCTGAAAAGGCGAAGGGCGCGCTCGCGGCGTAATGCACGTCCCCATCGCGACCGTCCGCGCAAGCGCGCGGCGGTGCGGCGAAAGGGGGCAAGCTGGTACACGCATGGGGAAGGGCGCAAGTCCTTCCCCATTCGTTTTTTTGCACTTGTAGGAGCGGCTTCAGCCGCGATCCGGTGTCGCGGGACCTATGATCGCGGCTGAAGCCGCTCCTACAGGGCATGGCAGGTGGACGGGGTGCATTGCAGATGAGCGATATCGATTCACTGTCGACGCAGGCGCTGGCCGACATCGCCGCGGCGCCGGGCACCGACGCGCTGGAAGCGCTGCGGGTGTCGCTGCTCGGCAAGAGCGGCAGCATCACCGCGCAGCTCAAGTCGCTGGGTGCGCTGCCGGGCGACCAGCGCAAGGCGGCGGGCGAGGCGATCAACCGCGCGCGCGACGTGATCGGCGAGGCGTTGTCGACGCGCAAGGCCGCGCTCGAGGACGCGGAACTGGACGCGCGCCTGGCCGGCGAATCGATCGACGTCACCCTGCCCGGGCGCGACGCCGGCCGCGGCGGCATCCATCCGATCAGCCGCACCATGGAGCGCATGGCCGACATCTTCGGCCGCCTCGGCTACGACCTCGCCGACGGCCCGGAGATCGAGGACGACTGGCACAACTTCGAGGCGCTGAACTTCCCGCCGCACCATCCGGCGCGCGCCATGCACGACACCTTCTACTTCGGCGACGGCCGCCTGTTGCGCACGCATACCTCGGGCGTGCAGGTGCGCTACATGGGCCGGCTTCTCGACGAGGGCGGCGCGCCGCCGCTGCGGATGATCGCGCTGGGCAAGGTCTACCGCTCCGACTCCGACCAGACCCACTCGCCGATGTTCCACCAGTGCGAGGGCCTGCTGGTCGACGAGCATTCCACCTTCGCCGACCTCAAGGGCACGCTGGCCGAATTCGTGCGCGCGTTCTTCGAGCGCGACTTCGAGATGCGCTTCCGGCCCAGCTACTTCCCGTTCGTCGAACCGGGCGCGGAAGTCGACATCGCCTGGCAGCGCCCCGACGGCACGACGCGCTGGCTGGAGGTGCTCGGCTGCGGCATGGTGCATCCGAACGTGCTGCGCAGCGTCGGCATCGACCCCGAGCGTCATACCGGCTTCGCCTTCGGCATGGGCGTGGAGCGGCTGGCGATGTTGCGCTACGGCGTCGACGACCTGCGCGCGTTCTTCGACAACGACCTGCGCTTCCTGAAGCAGTTCGCGTAATTGGCCGAGGCTGTCATCCCGAGCGTAGCGAGGGATCTTGCTTCACTCTGCCGGGCGCAGATTCCTCGCTGCGCCCGGAATGACAAGGTGATGGTGCAATGAAGTTCTCCGAAAACTGGCTCCGGCAGCACGTCCCCACCGACGCCACGCGCGAGCGCCTGGTCGAGGTGCTGACCGCGATCGGCCTCGAGGTCGAGGACGTGACCGCGCTCGGCGAAGCGCTGGACGGCGTGGTCGTGGCGCGCATCGTGTCGGCGGAGAAGCACCCGGAAGCCGACCGGCTGCAGGTCTGCCAGGTCGATGCCGGCGGCGCCACGCCGCTGCAGATCGTCTGCGGCGCGCCGAACGCGCGCGTGGGCCTGGTCGCGCCGCTGGCCACGATCGGCACGAAGGTCGGCGAGATCACGATCAAGGCCGCGAAGCTGCGCGGCGTCGAGTCGAACGGCATGCTGTGCTCGGCGAAGGAACTGGGCATCGACGCCGATGCCTCCGGCCTGCTGGAGTTCCCCGACGACGCCCCGGTCGGCACGCCGCTCGCCGACTACCTCGGCCTGCCCGACGCCAGCATCGAGATCAAGCTCACGCCCAACCGCGCCGACTGCTTCAGCGTGCGCGGCATCGCCTTCGACGTGGCCGCCGCGGTGGGCAGCGAGGTCGCCGCCTTCGACGCAACGCCGGTCCCGGCCGCGATCGACGCGACCCTGCCGGTCGAACTGCACGCCGGCGCCGACGCGCCGCGCTATCTCGGCCGCGTGATCGAGGGCGTCGACGCCACCGCGCGCACGCCGCCGTGGATGGCCGAGCGCCTGCGCCGCGGCGGCGTGCGCCCGGTGAGCTTCCTGGTCGACGTGACCCAGTACGTGATGCTGGAGCTCGGCCAGCCGATGCACGCCTTCGATCGCGACCTGCTCACGGGTCCGGTCGGCGTGCGCCATGCGCGCAGGGGCGAGGCGCTCAAGCTGCTCGATGGCCGCGACGCGGCGCTGGACGAGGAGTTCCTCGCCATCACCGACGCCGACCGCGTGGTCGCGCTGGCCGGCGTGATGGGCGGCTACGACACCCGCGTCACCGACGCGACCAGGCACGTCTTCCTGGAGGCCGCGCATTTCGCCCCGGCCGCAATCATCGGCCGCAGCCGGCGCCTGGGCATGCACACCGACGCCGCGCACCGCTTCGAGCGCGGCGTCGACCCGGCGCTGCCGCGCACCGCGATCGAGGTCGCCACGCGACTGATCCTCGATGTCGCCGGCGGTCGGCCGGGCCCCGTGGTCGAAGCCGCGCTCGACCAGTTCCTGCCGCAGCCGGCGCCGATCCTGCTGCGCCGCGCGCGGCTGGCGCGCGTGCTCGGCCTGGCGGTGCCTGATGCCGAGGTCGAGCGCATCCTGCGCGCGCTGGGCATGGACGTGGCCGCGGCCGACGACGGCTGGCAGGTGGTCCCGCCCAGCCGCCGCTTCGATATCGCCATCGAGGAGGATCTGATCGAGGAAGTGGCGCGCATCCACGGCTACGACGCGATCCCCACCACGCTGCCCGGCGGCGCCGCGCGCATCGCCGTGCCGAGCGAGACGCTGGCCTCCGACGCCGAACTGCGCGCGCAGCTGGTTGCGCGCGAGTATTTCGAAGCGGTCAACTTCGCCTTCGTCGACGAGGCGCTGCTGCGGCACTGGCATGCCACCGACGGCGGCGTTCCGCTGGCCAATCCGCTGAGCGCCGAACTGGGCGTGATGCGCACACAGCTGCTGCCGGGACTGGTGGCCGCGCTGGGCCGCAACCTCGCGCGCCAGCAGTCGCGAGTGCGCCTGTTCGAACTGGGCAAGGTGTTCGCCGCGGCCGGTGAGGGCGCCGCGCCGGTGGAGACGCCGCGCATCGCCGCGGTCCTCCACGGCGACGCCCGCGCCGAGCAATGGGGCGAGCCGGTGCGCAAGGCCGACTTCCACGACCTCAAGGGCGACCTCGACAGCCTCGCGGCCTGTGCCGGCGCGCGGCTCGAGTACCGGCCGTCGAACGCGCCCCACGGCCATCCCGGCCGCAGCGCGGAGGTGTGGCGCACCGACGGCGCCGGTGAATGCATCGGCTGGATCGGCGAACTGCATCCGCGCCTGCAGCGCGCGCTGGACCTGGACGGCGCGGTCATCGCCTTCGAACTCGACCTGGACCCGCTGCGCCGGCGCGCGATCCCGCGCGCGCAGGGCCTGTCGCGCTTCCCGTCCGTCCGCCGGGACCTCGCGTTCGTCGCCCCGGAGGGCGTGCCCTGGGCCGCGCTGGAGGCCACCATCCGGCGGGCCGCCGGCGCGCTGCTGGCCGAGGTCCGGCTGTTCGACCGTTATGTCGGAAAGGGGGTCGATCCGGGATTCAGAAGTCTCGCAACCGGCTTGATTCTGCTGGATAAATCCCGCACTCTCACCGACAGTGACGTGGATGTCGCGGTGGCCGGGGTCATTGCCGCCCTGCAGGATGAACACGGCGCCAGGATCAGAAGCTGATGTTGCCTTGGGGGACAGCGTGGCGTTGACCAAAGCGGAAATGGCCGAAAAGCTCTATGAGGAAGTCGGCCTCAACAAGCGCGAGGCGAAGGAATTCGTCGACGCGTTCTTCGACGTGCTGCGCGAGGCGCTCGAACAGGGCCGCCAGGTGAAGCTGTCGGGCTTCGGCAACTTCGACCTGCGCCGCAAGAACGAGCGCCCCGGCCGCAATCCCAAGACCGGCGAGGAGATCCCGATCTCCGCCCGCACCGTGGTCACGTTCCGCCCGGGCCAGAAGCTGAAGGAACGCGTCGAGACCTACACGGGGACGCACGATGCTTGACCCCGGCAGCAATCGCGAACTCCCGCCGATCCCGGCCAAGCGCTACTTCACCATCGGCGAGGTCAGCGAGCTGTGCGACGTCAAGCCGCACGTGCTGCGCTACTGGGAGACCGAATTCCCGAGCCTGAGCCCGGTCAAGCGCCGCGGCAACCGCCGCTACTACCAGCGCCACGACGTGCTGATGGTGCGCCAGATCCGCGGCCTGCTGTACGAGCAGGGCTACACCATCGGCGGCGCCCGCCTGCGCCTGGAGGGCGAGGGCGCGAAGCAGGAATCGGCGATGAGCAGCCAGATCGTGCGCCAGGTGCGGATGGAGCTGGAGGAGATCCTGCAGCTGTTGAAGCGGTGATGCGGGGGTGTTTGGGTTCCCACTCGCGGCGGCTCGTTCAGCGTGGCTGGCGGCCAGCGATCTTTGCGGCGCGGTATAATCCACGCCATCCGGGGTATAGCGCAGCCTGGTAGCGCACTTGTCTGGGGGACAAGTGGTCGTCGGTTCAAATCCGGCTACCCCGACCATTTCAAGGGACGACAAGGCCCAAAGAAGTCCAGAAAACCCCTGATTTTCAGGGGTTTTTTGTTGTCTGGTGTCTGGTGAAATCCACTGGAATCACACTGAATCCAAATTCGCGGCGCGGTAGCTATCGCGGTAATGTTCTCGGGCCAAAACCCGTTACCGCGACGATGGATGACACCGCGATACATTCGGCGCAACCGCGCGACAAGCCCTGCAAGATCCACCCCGGATGCCGGGGTGTGTATCTGATCGTAACGCCGAAGGGCGCGAAGTATTGGCGCTACGACCTACGGCGGCGCGGCATGCACACCACGCTGTCGCTGGGCGTGTTCCCCGAGACGTCCTTTGAAGACGCGCTGGCCGAGCGCGACCGCATCCACGCCATGGCCGTTATGGGCATCCATCCGAGCGTCGCGCGGCGGGCGGCCAAGCAGGGGGCGACCCTCGGCTGCGCCGGGGCCGCCTTTGCCCTCGCGCTATCGCCGGACGGAGAGCTTTCCGTCACCGTCGGCGACCACATCCTGCACCTGACCCGGCCGCAGACGGACGCGGTTCGCTCGGTGCTGTTGGCCTGCCGCAACTGAGGGCATGGGATGGCGCTCTCCGATCTCGCGATCCGCAAGGCCAAGCCCGCCGCCAAGCCCGTCAAGCTGGTCGACGGCGGGGGTCTGTACCTGATCCTGCGTCCGAACGGGTCGCGCTGGTGGCGCCTGGACTACAGCCGGCCTCTGACCGGCAAGCGCAATACCCTGTCCCTGGGCACCTATCCGTTCGTCGGATTGGCCGAGGCTCGCGACAAGCGCTACGCCGCCAAGAAGCTGCTGGCCGCGGGGATCGACCCCGGCCAGCAGCGGAAGGCGGAGAAGGCGGTCGCTGCGGATCGGGCGGCCAGCAGCTTCGCCGCCATCGCGGAGGAGTTACTGACGCAGCGGGCGCAGAAGCTGGCGCCGGGTTCTGCCGTGCGGGAACGCCGGCTGCTGGAAAAGGATCTGGAGCCGTACATCGGCAGCCTGCCCGTGTCCGAGGTGCCCGCGCCGCTGCTGTTGCAGGCCCTGCGCAAGATCGTGGCGCGAGGGGCGGTCGAGACGGCCCACCGTGCCCGCGCGCTGGCCAGCCAGGTGTTCCGGTACGCCATCGCGACGGGCCGGGCGGATCGGAACCCGGCGACCGACCTGATCGGGGCGTTGGCCCAGCCCAAGGAAGGGCATTTCGCTGCCTTGACCGATCCGGCCCAAGTCGGCCCGATGCTGCGCGCGCTGCACGGCTACGAGGGGACGCCCGTGGTGATGGCCGCGCTTAAGCTGGCGCCGCTGGTCTTCGTGCGTCCGGGGGAACTGCGCCGGGCACGTTGGTCGGACATCAATCTGGAGGCCGGGGAGTGGCGTTTTACCGCCAGCAAGACCGGGACGCCGCACATCGTGCCGTTGGCGACGCAGGCCGTGGAAATCCTCAATGAATTGCAGCCGCTGAACCGGAGAAGCGCCTACGTCTTCCCCGGCATCCGCGATCGCGACCGCCCCATGAGCGACAACACGGTGAATGCGGCCCTGCGCCGCATGGGTTTCGACGGGGACACCATGACCGGCCACGGCTTCCGAGCAATGGCACGCACGATTCTCGACGAGGTGCTGGGTTTCCGGCCGGACTACATCGAGCACCAGTTGGCGCATTCGGTACGCGATCCGCTGGGGCGCGCCTACAACCGCGCCACCCACCTGCCCGAACGGCGGAAGATGATGCAGGCTTGGGCGGACTACCTGGATCGGCTGCGCGAGGGTCGGGAGGACAAGCCGACCAAGGACGAGGCTGCGTCACCTTTGGCCGAGGAGGGGGGACGTCATGCGGCCTGAACAAGGCACGACATCGCGCCTCCCGCCGTGTAATCTATACGCAGATAGCGTATATTTATGAAGGCGCTCTTCGTGGAATTGCCCCCGTTCGAGCGGCACCGGGCGGAGTATCTGGACGACGAGGCCTTTCGGGCCTTCCAGACCGGGCTGCTGCGGAACCCGGAGGCTGGAGACGTCATTCAGGGAACCGGCGGGCTGCGGAAGGTGCGGTTCGTCGACGAACGACGGCAGAAGGGCAAGCGCGGGGGCATCCGGGTCATCTACTACTGGTGGCTCGAAGGTGCTCAGTTCTGGCTGTTCACCCTGTACGGCAAGGGTGTCCAGGATGACCTGAGTGAAGCGCAGAAGAAGGTGCTCAGGAATTTGTTGAAAGCCGAGATTGAGGCGAGGAAGTCATGAAGCGCGATGTGTTTGCCGAACTGGTCGAAGGTTTCGATGCCCTTGCGGCGGAACGTCAGGGCAAGGTCACGCTGCGTTCTCACAAAGTGCAGCTAGACGAGCTTCCGGACGTCACAGCGGACGAGTTGATCCGGATCCGCGAGCACCTGAAGATGTCCCGCCCGGTGTTCGCGATGTACCTGCGCACCAATGCCCGAACCCTGGAGAACTGGGAGCAGGGCCGGGCCAAGCCGAACGCACAGGCTAAGACGCTCATTCGGTTGGTGCAGAAGTATCCGGAAACCGTGGAGCGTTTGGCCGCCTTGGCCTGATCGTGCCTGTCAGAGCGGCTTCTCGAAGCCCTGCATAACTTTTCACTCCCCTGGACTCCGATCCGGAAGTGCGCGCCAAGTTCGGGTCTATGCTGCAGCATCTAAAACACGGAATAGCACGCGACAGATAGAACAGTTTGGGGGTGGTTGCGGCGCGCGCGGGGAAAGCAGGTGGTCAAGAAGAAGTCGGAGCATGAGGAGAACACGGTTGGGGGAGCCACCGTGAAAGGAAGGCGCCGCACCGCCGGGGGTGCTGCAACCGGTGCTGGTATCAACTTCCAGGCCGCCGTCACGGCAATCGTTGGCGCCCATCTCATCGAAGGAACGCCGCTGTCATGGTTCGACGGTGTGACAGCAGATATTCCAGTGGCAGTATGGGCCGAATCGGGCAAAGCGGGGGACGACGTCAGACTTGAGCTTCGCAACAAGAACGTCGTGGAAGTGCAGGTCAAGAGGGGGCTGCGGGTTGGGGCCGGCCTGTGGGATTCGCTGCTCAAGCTAGCCAGAGCCATTGACTCCAGAGAAATCGATTACGGAGTCCTGGTCGTATCCCCGGACAGCAGCAGATCGATTGCCTACGGGTTGGCGAAGGACATCCGGCATCTTGCGGACGGAAGGACAGATTCGCTGTCCCAGCAGGGAGAAGCCTGGCACACGAAGCTCGAAGATGCCGGTCTTTGTGTTTCCGAAACATGTGCCCGGCTGCGCATTCGCGTCGTGCATGCGATCGAGTCGGATGCAGTAGCTATTGTGACAGCAAGATCGTTGTTGTCCCGCCTGCTTTCAAGTCAGGAAACGGCAGCATGGGCCTGGGATCGCTTGTATCGAGAGGCGCACGAACTCATCGAACGACCTGGTCGCTGGACAATTCCTGCCCTGCTGAAGCTGCTGGATTCTGCAGGCTTTGGACAAGGCACGAAGGCTTCTCCAATCCTTGTCGCGTCGCGACTCTGTGATTGGATAAGGGACACTAACCGAAGTTTTTCGATCCTCGGGGTGAAATCCGAGCTTTCGATCCAGGACGCGTGGATTCCGCTGAAAGCGGCCACTATCAGTGCAAGCAACCAAGTGGGGGAGGATCTCGCGGTTGCCTTGGAGCGCTACTACGCCAGAAATCCGCGAAAGTCGAAAGACGATGAGAACAAGGTCGTCGATGCGCAGTGGGTCGGGAGGTTCTACACGCGCGCCGTTGTCGTGGCGGGGCCCGGCATGGGCAAGAGCACTCTGCTAACCAAGGTTGCGCAACTGTATGCTGCGGGCGGGTATCCGTTGCTGAAGGTGCGCCTTGCCGCGGTAGCGGCACGCATGGCGGGTGGCCACAATTTCTTGGACAGCGTTCTCCATTTCGGCCTTTCCGGTTCCGGAATCACTGCACGGGCTGCAATGGATGCGGGGTTGCAAGACTGGGTTCTGCTTTGCGACGGGTTGGACGAGTGTCATTCCGAGCAGGAAGCTGTGGCCGAGGGTATCGCACAGTTTGCAGCCGGATACCCCCATGCACGTGTAGTTGTTACCACGCGCCCCATCGGCTATCACACCGCCCGATTCGCCGAGTGGCGACACTACGAATTACTTCCGCTTGAGAAGGACGCCGCGCCGAAGTCCCTGGCGAATCTGCTGCGTGCGGCCGCACCCTCAAGCGCGGATCTGGCTGTGCGTGCCGACGAGATCGCCAAGGAATCGCTTGCCGCTGGCGCAGGCGAAGTCATCGCGTGGAGTCCGCACATGCTCGGGATGGCCGCCTCCCTGCTCGCAAGTAGCCGCAGACTGGGCACTAACAAGGCGGAGCTTTACCAGAATCTGTACGATTTGATCGATTCAGTGCCAAACGCAAGGGCTGGTGATTCGGGAGTTTCCAAGCCCGTGCTGATCGGCGTACTGAATGTTCTGGGATGGGAGTTGGTGTCTGCCCCGCTTGCGCCGGCGTGCGATCTTGAGCGCCGCTGTGCATCGCGTCTGAAGGACTTCTTGTCGGTGCCTGCACTGAAAGCGCAGGAAATCACGGCGGCCTGTCTGCGGTATTGGGAGGACGTGGGCTTGATCGAAAGGCTACATCACGGCCAAACCGCTTTGATCGCATTCGTTCACAAGACGTTTGCTGAGTTCGCTGCCTCCAGGTTCCTGTGCAACGATGCCGCAGCGGACGAACGTATCGGATTGATTGACGATCGAATCGCTAAGAACGACTGGGCAGAAGTCTTCAACTTTGCAGGCGGACTAGGGTGCGGACGGGATGTTGTCGTCGCGTTCCTTAAGAACGCCGGTATCAGCTATTCCGGGTCGCTCACGCAGGTGCTCCGGATCATCGCTATGCCAGAGGCCCGTTGTTCGGGAGAAATGCGGCTCAGAGTCTTGGAGCACGCTTGGGAAATTATCGATTCCAGACGGACGGATGAAGCGATCGCAATAGGTGCTGCCCTGGCTGACCTTGCAAGGGTCTATCCAAACGAGATTGGCGTCGCAGCGACTGCCCGTCTCTCCAGTTCCCAGTACTGGACGCGGCTGATTGCATGGCTCTGTGCGGTGGAAGCGGGGCCGGCCTACTACGAATTGATGGACGCATCGAACGCGTTGATTGGCATCGCGGACAAAGTTGGACCACTCTCTGCTTCGTTGCTCGGAAATATCATCGTCAGGGGTAACGAGGAGGGGGATCTGGCGCGCCGCTTGGCGCTGTCGGTTGCTAGGCGAATCGGCGCGGATCAGAGTCTGTTGAAAGAAAGTGGTTTTCTAGCGGTGGTCGAGCACCGTTCATTCGACGTCTCCGGTTTCCAGCAAGAAGTAGCCCAGATCCTCGGCATCCGTTTGCGTACGTACGATAAGCTCGCCAGGCAGATGGCGGAGGATCTCAAACGGGTATGGGCGACGGTCGAAAAGGGAGAATTCGTCGATTCGGAAGGCAGGGCGATGGAGGCGTTGTTCGGCAGCCTTTCGGACTTGGGAACCAATGCTGGTGAGAAGGGCATCGACGACCAAGTTCCGCTGCAGTTGTGTGCATTCATCGACCTCACCGGAATCGGGCAGGTGGTTTACTCTGACTTTGACGCGTGGAAGGATCCGTATGACGCGGAGATGGTGGGTGAAGTCATCCGGTCGCTCGCGAAGGTATCGGGTCTGGATCTAATGTCGTTGCAACAGGAAGCGGCATCGGCGCTGAGATTGCTGAAAGAAGATCGCGATGGACTCTGGTTGCGAATCTTCGGTGCCGCGAAAGTGGACGTGCCGGATCCGGATTGGGAGCGGGTGCATGACGTCGGCGTGGACAAAACGCTGATCCTGAGGGCTGTGCTTCACAAGTCGAGATGGTTGAGCATCGCTGCTGCCAATCTGTTGGACGGATTCGATCCTCTTGAAGATCAGGAAGTGTGGCATTTGTTGGAAAAGGCCAATGGCTTTGGGTTAGCGATAGTGGCCTATTTGGCCGGCAGGCTTGGAGATCGCGGCAACAAGCTCATGATCGACAGGATCAATGGGTCTAAAGTCGATGGCTTGGAGTATCTCTTCAACAAATTGCGCAAGGTGGACTTGGTCTGGTGCGATGACGTGCTTAGAGCCCTTCGTACCGGATTGTTCTCGGAATCGGCCTTGGTGGCGAAGGAAGCCGCATTGATGGCTGCAGCATATAAAGGTTCCGGAGCTAGCTATCTCACGGATCTGCTAGAACAGGCCTACCAGCACTGGCTGGTGCACGAGAAGCCCTATCCGAAGGAGAGTGGAACAGTTCCGATCACTCCGAGAGGTGCGCTGATACAGGCGATGATTGCGACGAACATGTGTACGGATGAGCGTCTGATGGAAGGGCTGGTCGATCCGCATCTCGATGTTAGCGAAGCAGCAATAGATGGATTGATCGACAGGATGGCAGTATGCGATCGAATGCAGGTGCATTTGGTTGACAGGGTGCTTGCGCGGAAAGTGCCGGCAAAGAGATTGAACGCTCTACTTCTGAAGGATGCGGCAATCTCCAGGCAACTCGTCGAGAAGATGCTTGTTCTGCTGGACGACAACGATCCGAAGTACAGAGTCGCCGCGTGCCGCCTGCTGGATACCCGCTACCTACCAGCAGGCCGGATTGTAGAATCGGCGCAACGTCTGCTGAAGGACTCAGAGCGGGAGATCAGAGGGCGGGCGAGGGGTATCCTAAAAAGGGTTGAGGGGCTCGCGACCTAATGTGCGTATGTTGCCGGAAGGGGCACGGCTTATGCTGATCGCGCCGCCTTGCGCGTCGATCGCGCTAGCGCGTTAGATCGCGGGATCATGCCGATTCGAGATTTCCGGTGGTGACGAGTACGATCAGAGGTTGTTGTAATATCTTTGCCCTCGTATCCGGGGAGTCAGTCGGTATCCGACTTCCAAGAATGCGCACTCTTGCGTTAGCTGCGATTGATTGACCGGAATTGATGTGACTTCGCTTTGATGCATCATGGCCGGGATGGTTCTAGGCCGATCAGAAAGGTTCAAGATGGAGCTTGTAGCCGTCCACCTACAGACTGAGGCTTTAAGCAGATCTTCTGGCGAAGAGAAGGATTCGTTCGGCCGTTCTTCGTACAACCGATACTACTACGCTACTTTCCTGTGTGTCCGCAGTCTGTTAAGGCGGCTCAATTCTGAGTGGGCGGATCTTCCCCACGCTGCCTATCCGGAGCTTCTCAAGGGGAAGGTCAAAAAAGCGCTGGAGAAAGGGCGCGCAAGCGCGCAAAGGACTGGCGATGCGGATGTTGTTCGCGCCTGCAATCGCGCTTGCTCTGCTGTTCTTTCGTTGGCAAAGCTCATGACTGAAAGCTCTGCAACCCGAGTTACTGCAGACTACTACCCTGAAGTTCAAATTCAATTCTCGGGTGTCGATCGTTTCTCGCTTAGGTCGGTTGATATTACAACTGCTCACAACTGGCTATTAGAAGCGCAGACCTACACGAGGGCGATAGAAGAAGCATGGAATCAGATCAATGCTTGATGATGCTGCCGTACAAAAGCTGCTGAGCGATGCTTCGCCGTCCGTCCATGGTTCTGTTGTCAGTGACGTCAACAGAAAAGGACACTTTTATGTTTTTGTTGAAGTAGGCAGGGATAAGGAGAACAAGCAGGTTCCTTCCAATTTTCTGCTCCATAACGTAAAGCGTCAGATGGAAGCGTACGGTGTTGCAGTGGATTTCGTTTTGCTTGATGCGCGGCAGCGGGACGCGGAATCTGGTTTGCGAGCGACTGTCCTGCATTCCTTTGGTGAGTACATCAGGAACATATTCCTTTCGACAGCGAATACCGACGCCATCATGTGGCTTGACGCGAAACGGGGGTTGGACTCCGAGATTAAGGAAGCAGTATCCGAGAAGGCGAGGGTCTTTCTGACAGAAGTTGGATTCGATCTGAAGTCGGTCGAGACCACCAACGGCGGAAATTTGCCGTCTCGGACGGCTTGCCTGCGAGTAGTTCGTGCTTCGGCGCCGGTTTCGATCGCCACGCTGGATGCTCAGCTTCGTGATCGTGGATTCACGGTGCCTTCGACCGATTGGTTGACGCGACGACTGGATAGCATGCGAAGAGCGGGCTTGGTTGTGCGATTGCAAACAGGTGAGTATGTGTTATCGCTTGCATCAATACGTGCAATGGGAACTTCGAAGAACCGCCGTAGCCCGGACATAGAGAGGCTGCTTGCGCTGGCCGCGGGCAGACACTAGGATGACCTTGCGGGAGCCTCAGGCGAGGGTGTGTATCACGCCCATCAAGCCAAGGTCGAGGACAGAAGGTGCCGGCGAAGCGGCCGACGATCCTTCGAATCGCCGGCCGCTTCGCCGGCGCACAACGAAAAATCATTTTGCTAAATGAGGCTCCCGCACTCTCTTCTTGAGTCACAGTTCTTCGCGCTCACTAGCGCGAAAGAGTTGGTGGCTGCTATGGGTGATGCGTTGCCAGGAGAGGAGTCTGACGAATTGCACCGCCTCGCCGGATTGGGATTGCCGCCCGTTAGTTCGGCGTTAGCGTTATCGACCATGCTGGGCATCAATCCTGGCCTTCTATGGTCGATGCTTTCCAGACCAACGCGTTACTATCGGCGGTTCACGATACCGAAGGGGCGATCCGAGCGGGTAATTTTTGCGCCAAAGGTCGCATTGAAGATCATCCAGAAGTGGCTCTCCGTTCACTTCGAGAAGCGATTCACGCCGCTTCCTCATGTGTACGGTTTCGTGCGCGGAAAGTCGCACATTCAGGCGGCCAAGATTCATACGACGGCGCAATGGGTCTATTCTACCGACATTGAAGGATTCTTCCCTTCAACTCCCATCGGGTTGGTGGTTGAAGCGCTGATGTCGCTTGGTTACAACAACGGCAATGCAGAGATGCTTGCAAAGCTATGTTGTATCAATGGTCATTTGGCGCAAGGCTCTCCGGCGAGCCCGGTTATCTCCAATATCGTTCTTCGGCATATGGATGCAGAACTTCAAAGGATAGCCGGTGAATTCGGCTGTCGGCTGTCCAGGTATGCCGACGACATTGTTTTTTCCGGCGCACAGACTCATCCCGCTGACCTTGGTGGCGTGGTTTCAGAACTGTTTCTGGATACTCCATGGCGGCTGGCTCCAGACAAAACTCATATCTCGACAGCTCCAAGGCGGCTGAAGGTTCATGGGCTGCTGGTGCACGGTGCGGAGGTGCGTCTCACCAAAGGTTACCGCAATCGGTTGCGCGCGTTCCGGCACCTCATCAAAAATGGACGAGTTAGAGAGGCGGATCTCAAACGAATCCAAGGGCATCTGCACTATGCAGATCATGTTGCGTCGGAGTCGAGGGTGGGCGAAGACGGCCCCGCCATGCCGTAAGAGTTGCAGACTACGCCTTGTGGTTCTTCCGTCGGATCCAGCAGATCAAGTAGAGGCTCGCGGGCTTTGGCCACGCGTCTCGGCCACGACCTTTGCTTTCCAAATCAGCCATAGAAAGATGACCAATGCCTGGGCTTGGCGTCCCGGCGTACCGCCGTCGGGCTCGCGGGCTGCGCCCCGCGCCTCTGGCGAGTCGCGGCCATGCGGCGCTGATGCCTGACGCCTCTGGTTCTGGCGAATCTGCGCACTCCGCTTGCCGGGAGGGTTCGTTGTGGGGCGGTCTTGCGGTTGCCGTCACCGTAGCACACCGTTCTCGCCGTCAAGGCGCGCGTGCGATGCACGCTTGCGGCCGGAGGCCGTCTTCGACCTTGACCGCTGCGCTGCGGCGTGCAGCCCGGCGCCGGGCAATCCCGCCCGGTTCCGGAGCACGCTCATGTCGTCTTCTTCCCATTCTCCGCTGTATGTCCGCGACGCACGTCGGCGCTACCAGCAGGCTTCCGCCGAGCAGATCATCGAAGCCGCGCGGCAGGTCGTCGGCCAGCGCATGTGCCGGGGCACCGCGTTCACCGATCCGGTGGCGGCGCGTGGCTTCTTCCGCGACAAGCTCGCGGGACTGGAGCGCGAGGTGTTCGCCGTGGCATTCCTCGATGGCCGACACCGTTTGATCGACTACGCCGAGTTGTTCCACGGCACCATCGACGGCGCCGAGGTGCACCCGCGCGAGGTCGTGCGCGAAGCGCTGTTGCGCAACGCGGCGGCCCTGATCGTCGCGCACAACCATCCGAGCGGCAATCCCGAGCCCAGCGCGGCGGATCGCGCGGTGACGGTGCGGCTGAAGCAGGCGCTGGCACTGGTGGACGTGCGGTTGCTCGACCACATCGTCGTTGGCGGACATCCACGGCATCGACCCCGGCGCCGGCGTGCTGCTGCGCGCCGAGGGGCCGCGTGAGGTGCGCACCGTCCTGCCGAAGATCGACGCCATCGCTGCGCTCGGCATCGACCCGGCAGACGCCGCGCCCGCGTACTGGCGCCTGCTCGGCGAACGCCTCGCCGCGCGCCATCCGCTGCCGGACTACACCGCGGCCAGGCACGCCGTCTGGCGCTCGGGAAGGGCTGCGCCTGGGCGGCGATCGGGCCGAGGCGGTGCGCATCGAGCGCACCGACCGCGCGGGCAGGCGCTGAGATGAACGCGCAGGCCACTCCATCGCCACCGCCCAAGCTGCTGCCGGAATCGGTGGCGCTGCGCGCACCGCCGCGCCCGGTGACGAGGCTCAATCGGCGGCTGCTGATCGCGTTGTCCGGAGCGCTGGTGTTGGCGGTGTTGGGCGCGACGTGGTGGTCGCTGCACTCGTCGCAGCGACGGGCGATGGACGGGCCTGCCGAACTGCACAACGTCGAACGCATCGCGCGCAGCGAGGCGCTGGATCGGCTGCCGGAGGACTACACCAAACTGCCGCCGCCGCTGGTGGCCGTGCCGGAGATCGACGAGGAATTGCCGCCCGACGTACCGGAACTCGGCGAGCCGCTGCCGGGCGACCTGGGCGCACCGATCCTGCGTGCCGAACGGGAGGCGCAGGGCTACGCCTATGGCGAAGATCCGGCCGAAGCCGAGCGGCTGGCGCAGGTGAAGGAAGCCGAGGAGGCGATGCGCTCGCCGGTGTTCTTCGGTGGCGGGGCGCGCGGGTCGTCGCGCAGTGTCGATGACGCAGCGACGGGATCGCCTTTGGCTCCGTCACAGTTTGATCCGCTGCTGGCCGGCGTGTTGCCGGCGCCAGGTGAGCAGGCGCCATCGCAGACGGCCGCCAATGAAACCCGCAACCGCGGCGAACTGCAGCCGCCGGCATCGCCGTATCAGGTGATGGCAGGAACGGTGATCGCCGCAGCGCTGGTGACGGGCATCCGCTCCGATCTGCCGGGCGAGGTCATCGCGACCGTGACCGAGCCGGTGTACGACACCGCCACAGGACGACACCTGCTGATCCCGCAAGGCTCGCGGCTGCTGGGCCGCTACGACAGCGACGTCGGCTACGGCCAGCGCCGGGTGCAGGTGGTGTGGCAGCGCGTGATCCTTCCGGACACGTCCTCGCTGACGCTGGACGAGTTCGTGGGCGCCGACCCGGCCGGCTATGCCGGGCTGGAGGACGGCGTGGACATGCACTGGCGCCGCCTGTTCGCCGGCGCCGCGTTGACCACGCTGCTGGGCGTCGGCGCCGAACTGGCCGCGCCGCAGAACCGCGACGGCAACCGCATCGTCTACGCCGGCCGCGATAGCGCGCAGGAGGTCATCAATCAGGTCGGCCAGGAAGTCACGCGCCGGAATCTCGACGTGCAGCCGACGCTCACGATCCGCGCCGGGATGCCGGTGCGCGTCCTCGTCGGTCGCGACCTGGTGCTGCGGCCATACCGGCCGGTGGACTTCCGCGCGGGGGCGCTGCCGTGAGCGCGAACAAGCTGCGCCTCGGCCCGCTGCCGAAGACCGAGACGGTGCGTTTCAGCTTCAACTGCACCAAGGCGCTGCAGGCCGATCTCGAACAGTATACCGCGCTGCACGCGCAGACCTACGGCGAGGCGGTCGATGCGCCTACGATGGTGCCGCACATGCTGGAGGCATTCATGGCCCGAGATCGAGAGTTCCGAAAGAGGAGATCGGCGGATGGCTCGCGGCGCGAAGCATAGCCAGATGTTGCCGGCTGCAGGCGGTCTCCGTGCGATTGCGCTGCGTCGAATCCCCGAGACGGGCTTCCTACGGTTGCATCAGATCATCGGTCGTCCCGCGCGGAACGGAAAGCCGGCGACACCGGCAATCATCCCCGTGTCGCGTTCGACTTGGTGGGCCGGCGTGAAGTCAGGTCGCTACCCTCAGCCGGTGCGATCACTGGGGGAGCGCATCACTGCTTGGCGGGTAGAGGACATCCTGAGGCTCCTGGATGAGGCCGGTGAAGCAGGGCGGTATCCGACCAAGCATCGCAGTCTCGATCCGTGAGATTGGACGGAGTAGGGTGTTCCTTGGGGATCGAACAGGTATCGGAGCGAGGGAATGAACTGGAGCATGGTGTTGCTCAGGGGGCTGTGGCGTCCAGCCGGAGTCTTGTTGGTCGGCTTTGCAGTTGCTTTGCTGTTGTTGCGTGCCGGAAATTCCCCGCTGACTGAGGGCTTTGCGCAGTTTGGAACACGGATCTTCCAGGCCGTATCACTAGTCACCCTTATCTGGGCTGCGTACTTCTTCTGGCGTCTGGTGTGCTGGGAAAAGGGGAGTGTTCAGTCGTGCCGCTTCTGCGGTGGCCCGCTTGGCGGCCCAAGGACGGGCCGGAGGATGTACGGACGGCAGTTGCCCGACTTCCGACGCTGCTATAACTGTGGGCGGGCCACACCGGATCACGAGTAAGGTTAGCGATCGCAGATATGGAGGAAAGCAATGTTCTCCTCAGGTCTTCGACCATGTTCGGGGCTGCGGTCGCGGCTGCGGGCAGGTTGCGAGAGCAGTTTTCTGACGCGGGAGTGACAGTCAATCCAACATCTGGCCTTGCCCGATTGATCGATGATTCAATTCGATTCGCACAGAATCCGCTAGCCGAAGTCAGTAGTGAGAAGGATATTGTGCGAGCGATGTTGCGCGGACAGTATCTCGACAGGATCGCTAGGGCAGCCAGCGTTCTACGGAATCGAGACGATGCTAAAAACCATCTGTGGACGCTTAAGAAAGATGCTCTGGATCCCGGGGATAGATCTCCATCGAGGGCCAAAGACAAGCTTTGGGAGTTGGAATTGCTCTACCTTCTAAGGGGTAGGGGGATTCTTGCGGAAATATGTGAGCCAGACTTGGTTGTGACCCTGGAATCAGGGTGTCTTGCCCTAGCGTGCAAACGCATCTACTCCAGCAGGAATACGGAATCACAGCTCTCTAGCGGTGTAAAGCAAATAGAGAAATCTGCAATCCCAGGGCTGCTGGCGGTGTGCATAGACGATCTGTTGCCTCCGTACTGCATCGTAGACGCCAAAAATCCTGCCAACGCGGCCGCCTTCTTGGACAACCACAACATAGATTTTCTCAACAACCATCAAACCCGGTTAGCTAAGTACATTGCATCGAAACGGATCTCTGGGGTGCTGGTGTCGTCTTCGGCGCCGATTCGCCATCCTCCGTTGACTGGAGAAATTGCTTCAAGTACCCAGATGACGATATGGACGACCCTGGAGTGCGATCAGGGCCAGTTGAGGTTGGTCGAAGACCTTAGAAGTTCGATGTTCGAGAGTGGCGTGTCTGAATCTTGGTATCCGTTCACAGAATCGGACTGGTGACTACGTTTGGCCGAAGTTGAGAGGATGACATGCAGATTGATCTACCAATTGCGATATCTATGGGGGCTCTGTTTGTGTCCTTGGTCTCTCTGTACTTCACGCGGAGATTCTGGCTGCAGAGCAATAGGCCCATAGTGACGGCGTTCGTTGACGAGCACTCGGCTCTAAATATGGCGAGCACGTTCAATCTGGTCATCTCGAATACAGGAAATCGACCTGCGGTCAACATTCGGCTGCACGCGGACGCTGACAAGGTTTCATCTCTTCACGGAGAAGGCGCGACGGAGCAGATGATGGAGGAGATAGCTCGGTGTTTCGAGGACGAAAGCATGGTCGCCCTGCTGAGGAATGGAGAGGATCTGTCTACTGCGTTTGGTTCGTTCGGCGTTGAGAAATCCAATCGCCAAGTGAACTACGGTGCCCAGATTCCGATCCTCGTGACCTACGAGGATCTCGACGGCAGGAGGTACAAGGGCCGGATGCCTCTAAAGGTGTTCGTCAGGAATGGTTTTGCCGGAGCTGTCTGGAGCAAATCGAAGCCAAGTTCGCGAGGAGCCCGTCACGCATGAACCTCGACGCATGCGAACGGGTGTTCGATGATGTGCTGTCTTCGAAAACGGAAGCAGAGTTTTGCCACAAAATTTCTGCCCTCTTCGGGCTGTACGAGATCCTTTCGGTAGGGATTGGGCGGGCAAACATCTTCTGGCGGGCGAGGTTGATAGATGATCGGGCTTGGTCGAACTTGTTTGACTTGGACTATCCACCATCTGACAAGGCCAGAGTCGGGCGGCTCAACGATGCCGAATCTCCGTCATTTTACGTTGCGGACAGTATTCAAACGGCGCTGTGCGAAATCGGGTGTGAGGAAGGGCAACTCGTGCAGGTTGCGGGGTTTCGCGTGCTAAAGGACGAAATACTGAGTTTGATCGTCGTTGGCGAATATGCGAATGTCCAGAAGAGCGGATACATGCACTTTTCTGGGACTGACCCAGGCAGAACGATCAGGAGGCTGATCAACGAGAAAGAATCAAAGGCTCTTCCTCTGATCTACATGGACAAATTTCTTGCGAGCATCATCAACGATCCCGACGCTCGAAACGCTGGTTACATATTTAGCAGGGCACTCGGAGCCTTCCTGCATTCCCGCGTTGAGGCTGATGGAATTGTCTTTCCTAGTGTGCGTGATCGTGGTGGGTTCAATTTGGCTGTGAGGCCGGAACCCTCAGATAGAGTTTTCCACAATGTCGCTTGCTTGACTGCGCGTGTTGGTAAGAAACGACGATTCGATATCCAAGAGTACGAAGTCACGTCGTCGGCGATCGGTCTGGATGAGGAGTTGAATTTTTTGTGGCCTGATTCATATCAGGCGGGTCAACTGCACGTTTATGGGCTGACGAAAGAGGAGTACGAGACGCCAGGAAGCGAGAGCGGTAGCAGAGAAGCCATGCATGAGATGCTGTCGGTCTACTTGCCGAAGAAATCTTCAGGCAAACGAGTCCCGTAACGCATTAAGATTCTGAAACGCTTCATTGAAGCCGCGCGAAAAATGAAACGTCCGAGCAGTCTTTGCCGATGGCTTGGCAGAGCACCACGCGGATGCCGAGCAGATTTGCACGCACAATGGCGATTGCCCGGCGTCAAAAAGGATGGCTTGGTTCTTGGTTCAAATCCAGTTTTCAATCGCCGAGGACCAGAGGTAACAACTGCAGTAACTAAATAGAAGCTGAATTGAATGATTTCAATAGGAACAACAAGTTGCGGCCGTTTTTCGGTAGAGGCTACCCTCGCAATCCAGAAAGCCCCGGCAAGCCCGGGGTTTTTTGTGGGCTCTTCGCCGGCCTGAGTGGCGAATGCACTGCGGCCGGCGTTCCGGTCCGGGACGGACCGCCGCCGCGGACTCGGCAGCTCGCATTCAGCGCATTCCTGTCGTCCGTGTCCGCATCCCTGTCCGTGCCCGTGTCCCTGTCCGTGCCCGTATTCCCTGTACGTGTCATTTCGACCGCAGGGAGAAATCTCCCATCCGGCGCGCGGGAAGAAGATTTCTCCCTGCGGTCGAAATGACAGACTACTTTTTTGGGTTCCTCTCCAGATCGCAGGAACGGAACGCGGTCGGCCTCGTCCGCTCGCAGTCGTGCCCGGAGACGCTCCTTCGGGAGACGGTCGCGCTGCGGCGCTAGGACGCGGACCTGCGGTGGATCCGGGGAGCGGGCACGGCCGACGCGTCAGGTGTCGCGGCGGGCGCTGCGGCAGGCGGTGACGGTTCGGACGGCTGCGTCGGCGACGCATTGCGCGCCTCGCGCTTGCGGGCGTCCTTTTCGTCCTGCTTCTTCTTCTTGGCCAGCTCGCGCTGGCGCTTTTCGAATGAGTAGTTGGGCTTGGCCAAGTCGGTCTCCGTAGGAATCAGCGGTGGGGGTTCGAGCGCGGGGCGTTCGCCGGGCGCGGCGGTGGCGACGAGTCGTCGTCCGGATCGATCTTGCTCAGGGTGCGGGTGGTGCCGAGCACTTCGATCGTGCCGCCGGACTTGCGGAAGGTTTCCAGGTCTTCGGCAATGCGCTCGTGGGTGAGCGCGGGCTTGTCCTTGCTTTTGCGCGGCGAGAACAGCCTGCTGGTGCCCGATGGCCGGGGTTCGGCGGGCCGGCTCTCGGGCGTGGTCTTCTTCGGGCGTGGCATCGGGGCCTCCGGTCAGTAGATCTGCAGCGGGATGCCGCGGGCGTTGCGATCGCGGTAATCGGAGCGGATTTCGCGGCAATAGGGGCCGGACATCGCGAATCTCCGGCACACCTGGGGACGGGTGTCGTAGATGGAGCAGCGCATGTGCGCGGCGTCCACGGCCACGCACCAGCCTTCCTCGTCGCGCGCCATCACCTCCAGGCCCGCTTCCGTGTGCGTGGTGAGGTGCGCGGGAATGCGGTCTTCCGGCTGCAGCACGACAGTCAGCCGGCAGCACACCGCATCGCAGCGCGCGCACAGCGGGACTTTCTCCGCGGCGGCGGCGCTCATGCGCTGGGCCTGCGGCTGTAGTGCAGCATCCGGCCGCGGTGCGGGGGCAGGTCGGTGTCGTTCATCGGGCAGCGTTCGGCTTCCAGCTCGAACGCCTGCGCGGCGAGCATGCGGCTGAAGCGCGCGCTGTTGCCGCGCCCGGGATCGGTGACCAGCACTTCCGCGGCCGGCTGCGCGTGGCGTTCGACCACGGTGGCGAGCATTTCCGCGCTGCCGCGCTCGTAAAGCACGTCGCTGGCGATGATCACGTCGAAGCGGCCGAGCGCCGGCAGCGGCATGTCCCAGCGGACCTGCCGGTAGTGCAGCGCGGGCAGGTCGTTGAGCGCGGCGTTGTAGGCCAGGAACACCTCGGCCAGCGGATGCGCATCGGACGCGACGACGTCGGCGCCGCGCCGCTGCAGCACGAGGCTGGCCAGCCCGATTCCGCAGCCCAGTTCGAGGATGCGCTTGCCCTGGATGTCGAAACGCTGCATCGACTGCGCCAGCAAACGACCCGCCGGCCAGACCTGGCCGAACAGGCTCCATTGCGCGGAGGAGATGCCGACGCGCGCGCTGTGGCCGTCGGGGTCGGCGAACTGCTGGGTATCGCTGAGGACGCGCAGGCGATAGGTGTGACCACCGATGGCGTGCCTGATTTCGCGAACCCGATAGCCCGGCATGAACGCTCCCGAAGAGGCGCCGCCCCGCTTGCGGGGCAGTGACGCGTGGAGGAAAGCGCAGCGAGCGACGTTGGAGGCGGTCGGACGGGACGCAGACGACGACTTGACTTGTTGCAGTCGCCATCCTACGCGAAATGGACGTAAGGCGGCGTTACGGTCGCTCGCGACGCGCTGCGGACGCCGTTTGGGCGCATACTCGGGTGCCGAACGGAGCGTTTCACATGTCCAAGCACCAGATCGCCCTGTTCACCTTCACCCTGAGCGGCGACGGCAGCATCGGGCCCGATGCCCTGCGCGAAATCTGGAAGCGCGCGAGCGAGTCGAACAACGTCAGCGTGGGCCGCAAGCTGCTGCACGGCAACCAGGACAGGCCGGTCTACACGCTGTACGCACCGCAGGGCCTTGCCGACCTGCGCGGCGTGGAGATGCGGTTGCGCAGGCTGCTGGAGGCCACGCACCTGAATGCGTCCCTGAGCGTGTTGCCTCCCTGATCCCTCGGGCGCGGCGGCACGCCTCGCAACGACGCCTGGCCACATGAATGCGCGAATGCGCCGATCCGGGCGCATGCCATCGCCGTGATACCGTGGACGGCGATCGAAGCGATGGGCATCCGCCCTGGAGTTGGTCGCCGGGAGACTGGCCATGAAAGACCACGGGCGGCATGCATCGGCGAAGCCGAAGAAGGGACGCGCATCGGATGGAAACGGCGGCAAGCCAGGCTCCGAAGCTTCCATTCCGACCTTTGCGCTGCCGCGCGAGGCCACGTTCCTCGGCAAGGTCGCTTCCTATTTCCGCGGGGAGTACGCGTGGCTGACGGCGAACAGCGACGTCACGCTGGAACAACTCCACGAAGCGCTGAAGGCGAAGCACGCGAAGGACCGACTGGAGTGGGACCGGTTCGAGAAGATGCTGTTCGCCATTGCCTCCGACGTGCGCAGGCGGGAACCCGCTCCTGACGTCGCCAGGCCCATGCGCGAATGGCGTGAAAGGTACGAAGGGCTGGGTCGCGTATTCGAGGGATGAGGCCCGGTGCGCATCGTCGGATGTGCTGTCCCTGATCCCGCATGCGAATGGGCAGATGCCACGCAACCGGCCTCGCGTGACGCGATTCTGTGACGGAAATCCAATCGGGCATCACGTAGCTGCAATATGGTTCCGCAGGAGGCAACCTACGGATTGCCGGTGGCAGCCCGGTGTTCGCATCGCTTCACTGCTTTGGGCTGCGTGGCCGGAATCCGGAAGCATCGACAACGCAGCGCTGCCACAAGGAATGTGCGATCAATGAAGTCGGGTGATGTCCGTCGCCATGTCATCGTGTCAATGGCGATCGCCGTGATCCTGTCGGGATGCGGATCATCTCCGGCGACTGCAGTACACGGGTCTGATGACGAGGCGCCTGCGGATGGCAGAAGGCAAGCACCGCCACAATCCGCGGAGTGCGCCGCGACCGATCCGGGTCTGGCAGCGGGGTGTGTCGTGTCTCCCGGAGACGAGGTTTCGCGCCTTCTTCCGGAGGATGCCGAGGTTCGCCTGGTGCAGCGCGGAGACATCGACGGTGACGGTGACCAGGACGTACTGGTGGTACTGCAACAGTCCGGCGGTGCGCAAGCCAGGTTCGAGCCACGCACGCTGCTGGTGTTGCGGCGTGGCGCGGACGGCCGGTTCGTAAAGGCCCTGCAAGCACCGGATGCGATCCTGTGCCAGGCCTGCGGCGGCATGATGGGCGATCCGCTCCAGGGGGTCCGCACCGATACGGATGGCTTCGTGCTGCACTTCGAAGGCGGTTCGCGCGAGATGTGGTCGCAGGAATACGACTTCAGGTACTCGGCTGAGGCGGACACATGGTTTCTGGAGGAAATCGCCGAGACCGCGATCGATCGGCTTGACGGTGATTTCAGCGACAGGCGGCGCGACTCCGGCGATGTCGGCAAGGTCCGCATCGAGCACTTCGATCCGAAGGCGTTTGCCTCGAACGTGTTTCCCTGAATCCACCCACCATCCGACCGGGAGACAGGGATGCCGACCGAGAACGAAATCGTAGTGCTCCGGGCCGCCCGCGCGACAGGCATCCGTTCGCGCGACGAACTGGCCAATTTCATGGCGCAGGTCAGTCATGAATCTGGCGGGCTGACGCGGATGGAGGAGAGCTTCCGGTATACCCGCGGGATCGACCAGATTTCGGTGCAATCGGCTTTCCGCGAAGGTCGGGAAGCGCTGGAGATGGCGCGCCGGGAGGCACTCGACGGACGCCCGCGGGAATTGGCCCGGCTGATGTACGGCGGGCGAATGGGCAACGATGACGAGGGCGATGGATACCTCTATCGCGGACGAGGTTTCACCCAGCTCACCGGAGAGGACAACTACCGTGCGGCAGGTACTGCACTCGACCTGGACCTGGTGGGAAATCCCGGCCTAGCGGTAGAACGCGACAATGCGGCAAGAATCGCGGTGTGGTACTGGCAGGATCGCGTACCGCGGGCGGATCGGGATGACGTTTCAGCGGCGACGCTTGCGATCAATGGCGGCTACAACGGATTGGCCGACCGTCACGATCGGTTTGATGCCTGGCATGCCCAGCTGACTCCGCAGTTCCTGATCGATCTGGATGCGGGGCATGTCCGGCCGGGTGCCGGCGTCGCGCCGGCCGCAGGCCGGCCGGCGATGGCCGATGGTGCGCTGCGCCGATTCGAGTCCGGTGTCGAGGTCGAACGACTGCAGGCCGATCTGCGTGCGCTTGGCGTGAGGGATGCCCGGGGGCGGGAAGTTGGTATCGATGGCGAATATGGGGTCGGCACGGAGCAGGCGGTGCGTCGTTTCCAGGAAGATCACGGGATGCCGGTGACCGGCCGCGCCGATCCGGCGACGTTGATGGCCGTGCAGGAAGCATTGCAGCGTCAACCACAGCTGCCGCCGGAGGTGCCGGTGCCGCCTCGGGATGCCATTGAGCGCGAGGGTGGAGCGCGGGAGTTGCGCGCAGAGATGGTGGGCCATGTTTCCGGCAACTCGCACGCGTGCGCCCTGTCGCAGGCGCGAGTGGCACATGATCCCCGCGATCCCGGCCACCTCGACCATGCCATGTGCCAGGAGGTGCGTGCGCGCCTCCATGCGCTTTACGCCGCCCACGGCCTCGCCCATTGCGATCCACAGATCGAACGCGCCACTGCCTGTGTCATGGCGGATGCGCGACAGTCCGGAATGACGCGGATCACGCTTCTTGATTTCGGCGAGGACTACACCACGGGCAAACGGAATCCGAACGGTAACCTCATCGCTTGGGAGGGCGATCCGACGCATCCGGCGACGAGGTACAGCACCACGGATACGCAGCTGGCTGCCGCAACCGAACCTGAGGTGTCCTACCGGCGGTTCGAAGAAGCCTCGCAGCGATGGACGCAAGCGGAAGACCATCTCCTGACGCAGGCGCAGGCCCGAGACATTCACGATGCGCCGTCCCGGACTGTGTAGCCAGTCGACTGGAAGCGCATGTTCCCGGGTGGCCACCTTGCTTGTTCAACGCGCACATCGCCAGCCTTGGATCGTTGCGGCGGATTCCGGAAATTCGGCCGCAGGCGGTAGAGTGCCGACATGGATGATTCGGCAAGGAAACTGATAGAAACGCTGCGGCTCGAACCGCATCCGGAAGGCGGCCGCTACCGGCGCATCCATGCGTCCACGGTGGAAGTCGAAGCCAATGGCCACCGTCGCCCGGCGATGACGGCGATCCACTACCTGCTCGCCGCCGGGGAATGCAGCCGGTGGCACCGGGTCGATGCCGACGAGGCCTGGCACTGGCAGCAGGGCGGCGTGCTGGAGCTGTGGCAGTTCGACGCGGGCCGCGGCGCGCTCGCGCGGACGCGGCTTGGTCCCTGGCCCGACGGCGACGGCGTGTCGTGCATCGTGCCCGCGGGCATGTGGCAGTCGGCGCATGCCCGCGGCGAGGCGGCGCTGGTCGTGTGCACGGTCGCGCCGGGGTTCGTCTGGGAAGGCTTCGAGCTGTTGCCCGACGACGGCGATGCGGCACGGGAACTTCGGCGTCTCGGCGCGCTCCATCGATGATCCGGGGACACCTGCCCTCGATACGGAAACAGACGATGCGCTGGACGTGGTGGTGCGCGCTGCTGGTGTGGATGTCGTTCGCGGCTCAGGCGCAGCAGCCGGCGGAGACGTTGCAGGAAACCTTGCCGGAGACAGCGCCGGAGATGCCGCGGGAGCCTGCGCCGGACGCCGGCATCGTCGACATCGAAACGGTCGTCGTGTCCGGCGCGCTGCCGGGACCGGGCCTGTGGAAGGTGCGCAAGGACGAGCACACGCTGTACGTGCTGGCGACGGTGTCGCCGCTGCCGAAGCGGATGGAGTGGGAGTCGGCCGGGGTCGAGTCGGTGGTCGCGCGCTCGCAGCGCCTGCTGCTGCCGCCGTCGTTCACGCTCGACGCCGGCGTCGGCATGTTCCGCGGCATGCTGCTGCTGCCGTCGCTGCTCAAGGCGCGCAAGAACCCGGACGGCGCCACGCTGCGGCAGTCGGTATCGCCCGAACTGTACGCGCGCTGGACGCCGCTCAAGCAGCGCTACCTCGGCAACGACCGCGGCGTCGAGCAATGGCGGCCGATCTTCGCCGCGCAGGAGCTTTATGAAGCGGCGATGCGCAAGTCGGGGCTGAGCCTCGACGACGTGGTCGACAAGGAGGTCCGGCGCATGGCCAGGCGCCACGGCGTGGAGCTGCGCGCGGTGAACTTCAAGCTGGAGGTCGCGGATCCGAAGGCCGCGATCCGCGAGTTCCAGGCGACGACGCTCGCCGACACCGACTGCTTCGCGAAAACCCTGTCGCGGATCGAAACCGACCTCGAATCGATGCGGCGTCGCGCGAACGCCTGGGCGACCGGCGACATCGAGTCCCTGCGTGCGCTGCCCTACGAGAGCCAGTACAGCGCCTGCATCCGTGCGGTGACCGAAACCGGGCTGGCGCGCAGGCTCGGCATGGACGACCTGCGGCCACGCATCGCCGAACTGTGGATCGCCGCGGCCGAGGACACGCTGGCGACGAACGCGTCGAGCTTCGCGATGTTGCCGCTGTCGCTGGTGACCGCGCCGGACGGCTACGTGGCGCGGCTGCAGGCGAAGGGCTACGTGGTCGAACCGCCTACTGATCCGGTCCATGACTTGTAGGAGCGGCTTCAGCCGCAACCGGGCAGTCAACGGTCGCGGCTGAAGCCGCTCCTACCAACGACCAACAGAGTCGTTTTGCTGGATGCCCTACGGAAGACGGGTGGGATCAACCAGGGGAGGGGTACCGATCGAGCGGTGCCGCGTCGGCGACGTCGATCAGGACGCCGCAACGTTGCGGATCGCCGGCGACTCCACCTCCGGCCAGCGCGCCAGCACCGCGCCGCGGATGCCGGCGACGTCCAGCCCGGCCTCGGCCAGCAGGTCCTCGCGGCTGGCGTGGTGCTGGAACGCGTCGGGCAGGCCGAGCTGCAGCACCGGCAGGGCGAGGCCTTCGGCCTGCAGCAGTTCGAGCACGCCGGAGCCCGCGCCGCCGGCGACCACGTTGTCCTCGAGGGTGACGAAGCCGTCATGGGTCTTCGCCAGCTCCAGCAGCAGCGCGCGGTCGAGCGGCTTGACGAAGCGCATGTTGACCATGGTCAGCCCGAGCTCGTCGCCGACCTGTTCCGCCGCCGGCACCAGCGCGCCGAAGGCGAGCAGGGCGATGCGCGAGCCGCGCCGGCGCACTTCGGCCTTGCCGATCGGCAGGGTGTCGAGCGCCTCGCCCGCGGCCACGCCGGGGCCGCTGCCGCGCGGGTAGCGCACCGCGGCCGGGCCTTCGTACCTGAAGCCGGTCGAGAGCATCTGCCGGCATTCGCGTTCGTCCGCCGGCGCCATCACCACCATGTTCGGCACGCAGCGCAGATAGCTCAGGTCGAGGTTGCCGGCGTGCGTGGCGCCGTCCGGGCCGACCACGCCGCCGCGGTCGATCGCGAACAGCACGTCGAGCTTCTGGATCGCCACGTCGTGCACGAGCTGGTCGTAGCCGCGCTGCAGGAAGGTCGAATAGATCGCGACCACCGGCTTCGCGCCCTCGCAGGCCATGCCGGCGGCGAGCGTGACCGCGTGCTGTTCGGCGATGGCGACGTCGAAGTAGCGCTCCGGGTATTCCTTCGAGAAGCGCACCAGGCCCGAGCCCTCGCGCATCGCCGGGGTGATGCCCAGCAGCGCCGGATCGCTTGCCGCCATGTCGCACAGCCAGTCGCCGAACACGTCGGTGTAGGTGGGCTTCTTGGCGCCGGGTTTGCTGACCAGGCCCTTCGTGGGATCGAACGGCGACACCGCGTGGTAGCCGATCTGGTCGCCCTCGGCGAGTTCGTAGCCCTTGCCCTTGGTGGTGATGACGTGCAGCAGCTGCGGGCCCTTCATGGTCTTGAGCGTCTTCAGCGCGCCGACCAGCGCCTTGACGTCGTGGCCGTCGATCGGACCGGTGTAGTGGAAGCCCATTTCCTCGAACAGCGTGGACGGCACGAACATGCCCTTCCAGTGTTCCTCCCAGCGGCGCACGAAGCGCGCGGTGCCGCTGCTGCGCTTGTCGCCGAGGATCTTCTTGCCGCCCTCGCGCAGCGCGTTGAGCGTGCGGCTGCCCGAGAGCTTGCCGAGCATCTTGGTCAGCCCGCCGACGTTCTCGCTGATCGACATGCGGTTGTCGTTGAGGATCACCAGGATGTCGGGTTCGGGATCCATGCCGCCGGCGTGGTTGAGCGCTTCGTAGGCCATGCCCGCGGTCATCGCGCCGTCGCCGATCACCGCGACCACTTTGCGCCCGTTGTCGACGCGCGCGTTGGCGATCGCCATGCCGAGCGCGGCCGAGATCGAGGTCGAGGAATGGCCGACGCCGAAGGTGTCGTACTCGGATTCCTCACGCTTGGGGAACGGGGCCACGCCGTCTTTCTGCTTGACGGTGTGGATCGCGTCGCGGCGGCCGGTGAGGATCTTGTGCGGATAGGTCTGGTGGCCGACGTCCCAGACGATGCGGTCGCCCGGCGTGTCGTAGCTCCAGTGCAGGGCGGTGGTCAGTTCGACCACGCCCAGGCCGGCGCCGAAATGGCCGCCGGACTTGCCGACGGACTCGATCAGGTAGGCGCGCAGCTCATCGGCGACGGCGGGCAGCTCGGCCTCGTCGAACTGGCGTAGTTCGGCCGGGCTGCCGATGCGCGAAAGGCGCGGGTAGCGCGAGGAATCGATCATCCGCGCATTGTAAATCCTGCGCCGGTGGCGCGACGTTCACGCCACGGCGGGTTCAGCGCCCGCGCAGGCGGCCCAGCAGCCCGCCGGATCGGGCCGGCTGCGCCGGCTCGGACGGGGGTTCGCGTACCGGTTCGGCGACCCCGGCGGCCAGGCTGGCGTTCACGAAATCGGTGATCTCCTCCAGCGCGATGCCGCTGGCCTCGGCGATCTCGGCCAGGGTCGCCGGCCCCTTCATCATCGCCGTGGCGATGCGGAAGTGGCGCGGGTACTCGCGTTCGGTCTGCGGCCAGCGGTTGAGTTGGTACTTCGCGCCGGGATCGAGGCCCGGCAGCAGGCGGCCCTTGCCGGTGAGCAGGCCGCCCAGCCACACCAGTCGCGACAGCGGCTGCGCGGCGCCGGCCGCGCAGCTCTCGCGGGCCCAGGCGGCCTCGTCGAGCGCTTCGAAATCCTCGCGCGCGACCTCGCCCTCGAAATACTGCGACAGCGGTTTGAGCGCCGCCGGGCCGTGGTAGCTGCGTGCGTCGGCGTCGATCAGCAGGGTCGGTCCGCTGGGGCGGCTGTAGCGCAGGTGTCCGCGCAGGTCGGTGCCGGAAATCCAGTCGAACAGGGTGCGCGCAGAGGCTGCCTCGACCACGGGCGGCTCGGGTTCCGGCTCGGCCACGGGTTCGGGCGTCGGCTCGGGCGGGGCCACGGGTTCCGGTTCGGCAACGCCCGATGGTTCAAGCGCGGACGGCTCGGGCGAAGCTTCGGTGGTTTCGGAAGCCGCGGCCGTGTCGGCGACCGGCGCGGCGGCGGGTGCGGTTTCAGCGACGGCTTCGGGCTGCGGCTCGGCGGGCTTCGATGGCGCCGCGCCGCCGTCGATGTCCTGCAGCAGCGCGACCAGCATGTCCACGTTGAACGGGCGCCCGAGCCGGAAATCGGTCTGCGTGCGCGCGGCCGAGGTCAGCCCCACCACGCGCTTGCCCGAGGCATGCAGCCGCAGCCAGCTCATCGGCCCGTACATGCTGTCCATGTCGACCACGATGTGGTCCGCCTGCGTCTCGGGCAGCAGCTTCCAGCGCCCGGACAGGCGCTCGTTGGCTTCAATGAAGGCCGCCTTGAGCGCGGCTTCGGTAGCAGGATCCATCCCGGCCAGGCCGATGGTCAGGGACATTGCGCGGATTCGGTCGGGGACACCGACGGAGTGTAAACCAGCGCCACCACCCCGCGCGCGTCAGCCCCCGCAACGCCTGTAGGAGCGCCTTCAGGCGCGACCCCCGATTCCCGCGAAAGGCATCGCGCCTGAAGGCGCTCCTGCAACAGGCGAGCGGTCCCTACGAACGCCGCCGGCGCTTGGGCAGGTGCGACTTCAGGAACGCCATCTGGTCGGCAAGGATGTTGCGGTTGCTCAGGATCAGGTGCTCGATCCAGCTCGGCCGGTACGGCACCGCCAGCAGCGGCATCGACGCCTGCTGCGGCGTGCGCCCGCCCTTGCGCGAATTGCAGTGGAAGCAGGCGCAGACCACGTTCTCCCAGATGTCGCGGCCTCCGCGCGACAGCGGCACCACGTGGTCGCGCGTGAGCAACTGCCGGCTGTAGCTCTTGCCGCAGTACATGCACAGGTGCTGGTCGCGCGCGAACAGCGCGGCATTGCTCAGCGCCGGCGTGGGGTCGAGCGCCTGCGGGCGCACGTGGCCGCGCGCGGCGATGATCGGGTGCAGGTCGAGCGTGCTGCGCTGCCCGGTCTCGCGGCTCATGCCGCCGTGGATGCTCAGGCAGGGATCGCCGAGCGTCCAGGCCACCGCCTCGCGCGCGTACAGGCAGGCCGCGTCCTGCCAGCTGATCCAGTTGAGCGCGCGGCCGTGGGCGTCGAGCGAGAGCAGGCGCACCGAGTCGAGCCGGTGCGGCAGCGCAAGGGGGATCGGAGATTCGGCGGAGACGGGGCCGTCCGGAATCCGTGGGACTCCGGTATGGATCACGCGAAGCTGCGCTCTGTCAGGCTCCATCGAGCGCCGAGCATACCCCGATTCGATGACGGTTGCGCAACGGGGGCGGGCCAGTGCGCGTGCCGCGAAGGCTGCCGCCCTTCCTCCATCGTCGTTCCGGCCGCAACCCACTGTCATTTCGACCGAAGGGAGAAATCTCCGGACCGCACCCCCTACCGCCCCCGTAGTCCATGCGTTACAGCCTCGCCCGGCGTGCTGCGCCCAGGGGCAGGGCCGGCGAGATTTCTCCCTTCGGTCGAAACGAGGACTGCGATCGAAGTGACAGCAGATTGCGGTCGAAGCGAGGACTGCGATCGAAGTGACAGCAAGCTGCGGTCGAAACGAGGACTGCGATCGAAATGACAGCGGGCTGTGCTCGGGCCGAGGGCCGGGAACCGGTCGGCCCCGGCGCAGGCGGACGCCCTGTCAGGCGTCGAACGCCGCCTCGTCCAGCGCCAGCAGCGGTGCCGGTCCGCTGTCGATCGCCGCCTTGTGCGCCAGCGTGCGCGGCAGGATGCGGGCGAAGTAGAAGCGCGCGGTCTCGCGCTTGCCGTCCTTGAACGCCTGCGGCTGCGACGAAGCCTCGGCCGCCGCGACGCTGCGCGCCCACCAGTAGGCCAGCGCGACGTAGCCGGAATAGAACAGGTAGTCGTACGCGGCCGCGCCGATCTCCTCGGGATCGGACATCGCGCGCTTGCCGATCGACAGCGTCAGCGCCTGCCATTCGCCGGCCTTCTCGCGCAGCGGGGCGATGAACTCGGCCAGCGATTCGTCGCCGGCATGCTCCTCGCAGAACGCCGCGACCATCGCCAGGAACGTCTTCAGTCCCGCGCCCTGCAGCTGCATGATCTTGCGGCCCATCAGGTCCAGCGCCTGGATGCCGGTGGTGCCCTCGTACAGCGTGGTGATGCGCGCGTCGCGCGCGAGCTGCTCCATGCCGTGCTCGGCGATGTAGCCGTGGCCGCCGAAGCACTGCAGCGCGTGGTAGGTGCACTCCACGCCCCATTCGGTGAGGCAGGCCTTGACGATCGGGGTGAGGAAGCCGAGCAGGTCGTCGCCGGCCTTGCGCTCTTCTTCCGTCGCGCCGTGGTCGGCGATGTCGACCTGCAGGCCCGCGTGGTAGGCCAGCGCGCGGCCGCCTTCGACCAGCGCCTTGCAGGTCAGCAGCATGCGCCGCACGTCCGGCTGCACGATGATCGGGTCGGCCGGCTTGTCCGGGAACTTCGCGCCCGACAGCGCGCGCGACTGCAGCCGTTCGCGCGCATAGCGCAGCGCGTTCTGGTACGCGCGCTCGGCCAGTCCCAGCCCCTGCAGCCCGACGCCGAGGCGCGCGGTGTTCATCATGGTGAACATCGCCATCAGGCCCTTGTGCGGCTGCCCGATGAGGTAGCCCTGCGCGCCGTCGAAATTCATCACGCAGGTGGCCGAACCGTGGATGCCCATCTTGTGTTCGACCGCGCCGCAGCGCAGCGCGTTGCGTTCGCCCACCGCGCCGTCGCGCGCCACCTTGAACTTCGGCACCAGGAACAGCGAGATGCCCTTGCTGCCGGCCGGCGCATCGGGCAGGCGCGCGAGCACCAGGTGCAGGATGTTCGGCGTCAGGTCGTGCTCGCCGGCGGTGATGAAGATCTTGGTGCCGCTGATCGAATACGTGCCGTCGTCGCCCGGCTCGGCCCTGGTCTTGAGCAGGCCGAGGTCGGTGCCGCAGTGCGGTTCGGTCAGGCACATCGTGCCGGTCCACTCGCCCGACACCAGTTTCGTCAGGAACACCTCGCGCTGCCATTCCTCGCCGTGCAGGCGCAGCGCGTTCGCCGCGCCGTGCGAAAGCAGCGGGAAGTTGCCCCAGGCCAGGTTGGCCGCGTCGATCATTTCCTCCAGCGGCATCCCCAGCACGTGCGGCAGGCCCATGCCGCCGTATTCGACTGGCGCCCCGAGCCCGCCCCAGCCGCCCTCGGAGAATTGCGCATAGGCCTCCTTGAACCCCGGCGCGGTGGTGACGCTGCCGCTGTCCTTGTCGTAGGTCACGCCGTGCTCGTCGCCGACCTTGTTGAGCGGCGCCAGCACGGTGTTGCAGAAGCGCGCGGATTCGTCGAGCACGGCGTCGACCGTCTCGCGGTTCGCATCGTCGAACCGCAGCTGGCGGAACGCCGCCTCGACGCCGAGCACGTCGTACAGCGCAAAGCGGATGTCGCGCAGCGGCGCGGAATAGGTACTCATCGATCGGGAATCCCGTGGTGGGGTATGGAACGCGCGCTCAGCGCAGCACGCCGGGCAGGCCGGGCACCGGGCTGAGCTGGCTGTCGCGCTTGACCTTGTAGTCGCGGGCCTTGCCGCGATCGGCGGGTGCCGCGTTGATCGTGCCCTCGAAGCGATAGCCGACGCCGCGCCCGTCCGCGAGCCGGCCGGCCAGCAGCAGGCGCGCGTTCGCGGACGGATCGAAGGTCACGGTGACCACGTCGGCCGACTCCGGCCCGATCGTCAGCGCCGGCTGCGCCGCCAGCGTGCCGGCGTCCTCGTCGCCGAGCTTGAACTCGAACGACACGCCGTCGAAGCGCATCGGGATGCTGCTGTAATTCTGCAGGCGCAGCTCGATCGACCAGCGGCCGTCGGCTTCCACCGTCAACTGCTGCACGCTCGCGGCAGGTTCCGAAACACGCCGCGGTATGCCGCCGCTCGAACAGGCCGTGAGGAACACCACCACCAGCCACGCCAACGCATGCCATCCACGCTTCATGTCGAACCCACGTCGTAACGGACCGGGTGAGGATACTACGACGTACGGACCGGCCCGCGCACCGCCAGAACCCACCTGTAGGAGCGGCTTCAGCCGCGACCCCCGCCCATTGATCCCGTGCAACGCTCTCCCGAAGACCTCCACGCCCAGCCCCAATAGTGTGATTGCTCGATGCACCCGCGGCATCGTGCACGCATAGAAGCCCGGCATCGTGCCGTTCGCCAGGAAGCCCGCCATGGCCGCCCGCAAGCACACCCGCACACCCCTCGAACCCTTCGCCCCGCGCAACCTCTGGCTGGCCGCGCTCGGCCTCGCCGCGATCACCCGGCGCGAAGCCGGCAACGCCGCGACCTCGGCCCTCGCCACCGCCGATCTCCTCAGCCGGCGCCTGGCCGGCTTCGCCGGCGACGCCCGCGATGTCGCCCGCGGCGGCGCATTCACCCTGCGCGAACACATCGAACCTGCCGTCGGCGGATTCAGTGCCGAAGTTGAAGCGCGCCTCGCACCGGTGCTGGACAAGCTCGGCCTGGCCACGCCCCGCGGCCGCGCCCCGCGCAAGCCGGCCCGTCGTCCCGCGGCGAAGCGCCCCGATGCCCGGCGCACTGCCCGCAAGGCTACGACGGCCCCGAAGCGCAAGGCCCGCACCGCGCGCTGAGGCGCGATAGACCCCGGGAAACGGCGCCCGGCGGCCCCCGTCGCCGTGGTTCGGCTTGCCCGCCGGACCCCGCGTCCGTATCATGCCGGGCTCGCACGGCCCAGCGCCGAAGCGTTCCGGCCGGGTAGCTCAGTTGGTAGAGCAGGGGATTGAAAATCCCCGTGTCGGGGGTTCGATTCCCTCCCCGGCCACCATATAGGTGGTTGATATCGTGTGAGTTTTATCAAAACGGGCCGAAAGGCTCGTTTTTCTTTCTCCGGCAGTTCTCCGGATGACTCGCCACTGAGCGAACGGTCACGAAACCATGACGAGTGGCCTTGTATATACAGAATCCGCGTATATACAATATGCGCGACCGATCCACTTAGACCAGACGCATGAAGGGCTTCAAGATATCAGCCAGGGTGCGTGAAAAGCTGGCAGCAGCAGACCATGCGGTCACAGTGGATGAGGTCGTCGAATGTTTCATGAACTTGGAAGGCCCAGCCTTTCGAGATCAACGCGCCGAACATGAAACTGATCCGCCAACACAATGGTTCGTTGCGGAGACCGACAAGCGAAGGGTGTTGAAGATTGTGTACATAGAGTACCCCGACTTCTTCGCGATCAAGTCCGCATACGAGGCGTCCCAAAAGTGGGTGACCTTGTATGAGGAAATGTGTGCAAAGCACACCCCATAGAGAAATGGAGCCGATATGAATGTGCGTACCGAAATGGCTGATACCGAGCAGGCATGTCCGTGGGAGAACGGGACGCTGGGTGATTCGGTGGAACACGCCGTGCCGGTGTCGCGTGAGCATGCCAAGGAAGTGGATGACTCACTTGGGCTTCAGATGATCTCGATTCGCCTACCTAAACGGCTGATTGAGGACCTGAAGTTGCTGGCGGAAAAGGAGGGGCTAGGCTATCAGCCTCTCATCCGTCGGCAGTTGCTGCGATATGTTGCGGGCGAATTTCGCAACATGGCGCATGGCTATGCTGTCCCATCTTTCCTTTCCGTGGACCAGACGGGGGAGCCACCTTGTGATGATGAAAGTCCTCCGGCGCGGCGAGTGGCCGCAGGCTAACCGCAGAAACCCCGCCCCGGCGGGGTTTCTTCTTCCTGGCGTTGCCGTCACACGTGCTGCGAGACAAACATGGACATTGAAGCTCTTAAGTTGAAGTTGCAAGGGGCGGACGGGATTGACTGCATTCATCTGCTCCTCGGCTATGTCTCGGCTCTCGGTGCGGCTGCTGAGAATGCATTGGCAGCGCTTCCGACCAATACTCAAGCGGAGATTCTGAGCGCCCTAGAGTTGGCGAGAATCGCCTCAGCGGGGCGAAATAATCCGCGCCAAGTTGAAGGGTTTGGGGATGCTATAGAGTCCCTTCGAAGTGCTCTGCCCTGAGCGTATGTTACTGGTGCCGCAAGGATGCGGCGCTGCTGGCACGAGAACTTCCACCTACTCAGGAATACCTATGGCGCACTACCTGTTCAGAGCCGCGAAGTCACCGCAGGGATTTCTCTCCGCCACCCGTTTGAGCACTCGCATCCTGAACGCGCTGGAAGAGCTACGCGCAGCAGGGCATCCGATCGAGGTAGATCAAGAGAACTTGCAGGAATACGAGGATCAGGACGGCGAGTTCGTCAGGGTGGCCGTGAGGGGCGTAAGAGAACCCGGCTTCCACTATATGCCTGGTGTCGAGGAGGTGTTCGCAAAGCACGCAGTGGCAATCTCAGTCTACGGTCAGTCGATCAACGACTAGCGACGGATATGAATCTGTGAGTCAGGTGTCGTATCCCCGTTCCAGCAGGTCCTCTTTTCAGGTTTCTCCTACACCGCGCACCGCCGTTCTTCGATAGCGCCGGCGCGGCAGGCCATCAAACTATCGTTGCCAGCAGCGGCGGTGCCGATCGATGGAGCGACCCATCCCGCGCGCGTCCCGTAGGCAAGTGCCCAGGTGCGATCGGCACGAAGGGCAGGTACGGGGCGGCTGGCGTCACTCCTTCGCCGGATCGTTCACCGGGTCCGGGTAGAAGTCGTGCCAGCGCTTCTTGCTGCCGCGTCGCCGCTGCCCTTCGTTGAAGGAAGCGATCTCCTTTTCCAGGTCGGTGCGCCTGTCGCGCAGGTTGAGATGCGCCCAGCTGGCGGCGCTGGGGTGGGTTGCGTCGTCTTGGTCGTCCATGCGGCCAGCGTTGCCCTGGCCGTTCTCAGGGATCGCGACTAGCGGATATAGGCTTCAAATGCCATCTCTCATCCTCTCACTTTGATCGCGCTGATCCTCAAAGTCGGAAAACTGAAATGCTACGTACTGATAGCACCCAGCCGGCGTGATCTCCATAACTACGCACTCACCACCAATATTGACGCGATCCTTTGCCGGAACCACTTCCTGTTCTGCTCTCTGCGCCTCCATGATCTCCTGGAACTTCTCGGCAGCGTTTCCTTCGCCACAGAGGGATTGCTCAATATCAGGCTTGAAGTAAACCTCGTCTGCGGCGAGTCTTTCTCGCTTGAATTCTTCTTTTGATCTGAATGCGTCGACTACGATGCTGCCATCTAGTTCTGAGAATCCGAAGTGGTAGATCGTGGTCCTTCCAGAATTATTGGGCCTCTCATCCCAAAGCCGTTTCAGATCCGCGGTCGCCAGTTCCCCAAGATGGCTGACCCCACGAGGGCGGATCATAGAATTGACGAACAATGCCCAAACGGAGCCGAAAGCACCATCACCCGTTACAGCTATTGCGGTCCTGACCTGCGGTAGATAAATCGCTTTAGATGTGAATCCCATGGGATGGGAATCCAGTGTCGCGCACAGCGTGTCCGTAGCAATCATGATCCATGGCAATCCCTCTGTCGGTCTTGAGCTAGAAAGAAAGACCAGGGACGACATTACGAGATCCTCGCAGGGTTGGTGATGGAGAAATGCGACACGTCGATATGAACTCTCACCTCTGGTCCTCGCTCGTTGATCTCAGCCAGCCTATGCGGCGGAACGTACCCGCCATCTGCGAATCCGCCAGCAAATCCCAAAGCACCAAATAGACCAGACCAGAATCCGCCCCCACCGCTGCTGAAGCTGCTGAAGCCGAAGGCCGTATCTCCGCCGGACTGCTTGCCGAAGCTCTTCAGGAAGTCCGTGATGCTGTCAGCCCAATCTCCGGTGATGTTGCTCAGGATCTGCCGATTGAGGTTGTCGAGGAAATCGCCGATGGCATCCTTCGCTGACTTCGAGCCCGACACGATGTCGTAGAGGCTGTCGGCAATATTCCGATTCAGCTCGCCCCAGTTGCGCATGGACTCGGCCAGTTGCTCGTTGACCTTCAGCAGCTCGTACGCCTCTTTGACCTGCGCGTGCGTGGCATCCGCGCCCGCGTACCGCGCGGCCGTCATCCACGCCTGCCGGTCGCGGTTTGCGGACAGGAAAGCATTCTCTTCCTTCAGGCTCTCGATGTACTCCTCGGCCGGCGTGAGCTGCGACTGGATCGCCTTGACGTTCGTCTCATGAGCTTTCGTCAGGTTGGCGACCGCAACCGCCAGTTCTTCGTTGGCGATGCCGCCGACCTTCGCCAACTCGTTCAACTCGGCCAGGTCTTGTTTGTAGCGGTAGTTGGCTTCGGCCATCGGCCCGGCAAGCGTCGCCGCGACGGCATCGAACTGCGCCCTGGCGCGTGCCTCGGTCTCCAGCAGGCGCTGCAGTTCATCGCGGGAGTCTTTCATGAAGTCAGGAAGCTCGCGCGCCTTACCGCCGCGCTCACCGTTTCGGCCGGATCCAGCCAACAGACGACGCGCCTCTTCCTCGCGCCTGCGAATCTCTGCCGGCGTCGGAACGTTTAGGCCGAAAGTGAGCGCTTGATTCTCTTGTGTCGATGATCCTGATCGGACGTTGGAGAAGTCAGGCCGTAGATCAATGCCGAATGCCGCCTTTACTGCGTTAGCGGCGTTGTCCGCATATCCCGTGAGTGATTGGAACCAGCCCGCCACGTTGAGACGTAGCAATGACTCGAACGACGACTTGAGAGACAAGCCGGCCTGGTCAAGATGGAACAGCGTGTCTCGGAATGACCGGCCGACTTCGTTTGCCTTGGACATCTCCCGATTCGTCAACTCGGCGAGCTTTGGCGTGAGTTCTGCAATCTGCCTCGTAAGCGATAGCGCGCCACTGACCATTTCGGCGAACCCCTGCCGGACCTTGGGATCATTGATCGCGTCGATCAGGTCGTTGACGCCCTGAGTCAGTCCGTCCAGCGATCCGTCCTCGCCGGTAAGCACGTCGGAAAGGGTGTGCTTCAGGGCATCCAGCGCCCCGCCCAAGGTGTTGCGGGCCGCTTCCGCCGCGCCCCCGTAGGATTCCTCAAGAATCTCCAGAATCTTGATCTGGGCCTCGCCCTCCCGGCCGGCCGCGACCAGCGCATCAATGGAGGCCCTGACTTCCTTGGTGAATGCTGCGCCGAATCCCTGCTGAGCGAGAGCCGCAGCCGCCTTGGCCGGGGACTCCAGAGCGCGGCCGATAGTCTCTGCCGACTGCGACACGCTCATCCCGAGGCGGGTTGCCTGGTCGATGACCGATTGCATGGCCCTCGGGATGTTCTCCCCGAGGATGCCGCTGTAGGACAGCATGCGCGTCTGAGCTTCGATGATCTCGTTCGTGCCGAACGTGGACGCTTGTTGGAAGCCGCGCGCCATCTCAACCAGCTGGTCGCGGGTGTAGCCGGCAGCGTTCCCGGTGGACTTCAGGATCGCGTCTAGCTGCGCAAGGCTCTTTTCGGCCTGCATCGTGTTTCGGACGATGATGCCGATGCCGGTGGCTGCTGCGCCACCGATTGCGCCGATGGCGACTCCCGCACGCTTGGCGCTGGCCTCGATCCGCTTCAGGCGGTCCTCGGAAACACGCGCTGCCTTGTCCATCCCTTGGATGAAGCCGCTTGTCTGGGCGATCAGGTTGATGACAAGGCTGCCCAGAGAACGATTACCCGCCATCGCCGACCTCCTTCCCGCTGACGTCATATACCGCCGAGATGAACTTGTTCAACAGTTTGATCTTGAGCTGGTAGGCCTTCACGTACGGGAACGCCTCCTCGCCCTCTGGGTCGAAAAAGACGGCGGTCGAGATCAGCTTCGCCGGGAACGAGCGCTGATCGTCCGGGTCATGGAGAAGGTCGGCCCACTCACCCCCACTCAGCGCGCGGATGTAAACCGGGATGACGACCCCGTTGTGCTCGATCTCCCTCAGCTTCGGCGTGCTATCAACGAAGATGCCGAACGCCTCCAGCTTCTCTAGGGTCAGAACCTCGATTTTGCGGGTTTCTTGCTTGCTCACTTCTACTCCTGTCCGTCTCACGACGGTCGTGTGTTGGTCATCGACTCCAGTGCGAGCCGGCCTTGTCTCTTGCGGCGATGCGCTCCGAAACAGGCCAACCGTCCTCGCCGATGGCGACCCTCCTGCTCTTGCCACTGTCAACCTGCGTCTTGGCCTTGTGGCAGTCCGTGCAGAGCGCCTGCAGATTGTCCGGGCGGTTCGTACCGCCCTTGGCCAGCGGGACGATATGATCCACTTCCGTTGCTTCGCGGATGCGCCCCCGCGCCTTGCAGGACACGCACAGCGGGTCGCGCTGGAGGATCTGTTCGCGCAGCCTGCTCCACGGACGACTCGACATGCGACCGACCTCGCGCTTGTTGTTCCAGTTGTGCGTCATCGCTTTGACGCCTGGAACGCGGCCCACCAGTCGCGGTAGTGCGGGTGATCCTGGGCGAACATCCATCCGCCCGTGTCTGTGCCGAAGAACGCGATCTCGGACAGCTCCTCGGTGTGGCCGCCGGGCTCAAATGCCCATTCCGGCGGAGCCTCGCCACGATCCCATGCAGCAGCCAGCGTCTCCGGCCCGCCCAGGCGTTGCCGCTTGCGGCGGTTAACCATGCCCATTCAGCACCTCCCGCAAGGCCACGGAATCGGCCCACGTCCGCTCGCCGCCGCTTCCTGCCGGCCAAGGGCAACTGCCGACCGCCGTCAGTGGCGAGACCTGCCAAGGCGGCAGTCGAAGTTCGCGATGCAGGGTCCGCTCGTCGCCGGCCTTGAACGCCGCGACAGCAGCATTGGTAATCCGTCCGGAGCGATCGCTGTGTTTCCTCCTGCGTACCATGCCCATGCTTACCTCCCTGCAGGACGCCCGTTCCGCTGCGGTGGGAGCACGTCCAAGTTTAGTTGCTTGAATGCGCCCAGCATCGCGGCGCGCGCATCGCGTTCCGCAGAGACCGCCGGATTCGGCTTGAGTTGCTGGTAGCGGTCCAGGATGCAGACGCCGTGTTTGTCGATCAGGGCAGCCGCCTCATTCATGCGGTCGAATGCCCGCAGCGCCGATTCAAGGAGGAATGCCGCGCCGGCATCCTCAAGGTCGAACTCGGCATGCAGCCGCTTCCACCATGCGCCAGCGGCAACTGAGAGCCCCTTCGGCGGGGCGTGGGGCTTGGGTCGTTTCAAAGCAAGATCCTCAATTCCGGCGCACCCGTGCAGCCGACTTTTTCAAAGGGAAATCCGGGTTTTGTGAAAGAAGAGGGTCAGGCGGCGGTCCCCGGTGGTGTGCTCCCCATTTCCTGGGCACCCCCCCCGGTGGGTCAGGCGGCCTGTGCAACCGTCTTCCTCGCCTTGCAGTCGTGCATCTGCTGGGTTGCTGAGAGCACGATGTCTAGGTGGTGGGCGACCTGGCGCCACTTGGCCAGCGGCTCGCCCTCGGTGTTCTGCAGCTTCCAGTCCACCACGGCCCGGTACTCCTCGACCGTGGGCCGGTGATCGGGGTCCACGACCATGCCCAGCAGGGTGGACGTGCCTTTGCCGACGTTGAACGCCTTGAGAACCTCGCCGACCGTAGCGCCGTAGTGGGATCGCTTCAGGTCCACATGGACGATCCGCATCAGTTCGCCCTCCCGGGTGGAACGAGGCTGACCACGCCGGTTCCCTCCTTGCCGTTCGCCGCGCGGACGCTGGCCGTTATCGTGGATTCTTCCATGTCCAAGCGAAAGGGACTCTCGCCATCCATGTATAGACTGATCGTGCCGGGTGCATTGATCCGCCAACCCCCGTCTTCTGTGCGCGTGATCTTGTGTTCCACACCGGCATCCACCATCGCTCGCCGAGTCGCCTCTGTGCAGGCATCCAGGTACATGTGGCCCCACGTCGAGCGTGGCAGCTTGTGAACCCCGTGCGGGCCAAACATCATGCAGACTTCATCCGGGCCACAGGAATCCACCAGCTCCTCAATGGATTGATGCCGCTCGTTCATTCGTGCTTCCTCAGTTTGCTCGCGTGGCTTCAGGCCACAGCGATGCCGTTGCAGTTGCCTCTCGGCCATCCTTCAGCTTCACGCTGACCGTGATCCGGTCATTCCCGAATTGGCCGCCGGCGTCGATGCTGTCCACCTCGTTGCCGTCCTCGACGCCCAACTGCTTCATCGCTGTCCAGCAGGCGGTATCGAAGGCGACGTGCATCAGCCCCTCAAGCTCGGCCTCGGTTATGCGGATCAGTTGGCCGCCACGGGAAACGACGCGGTCCGTCATCGGCCGTCCCTCCCTTTGCGGGCTGCCAACTGCCAATCCGGGGAGCCGTGCCCCGGAGGTTCGTTCGTATCGCAGAGGGCGCACCACAAGCTGCCGTCGTTCGTGAAGGCGTCGCCGCGCTTGGCCACGCTCCCCGTCCGCCAGTAACCGCGGAACTTGAACCGCGTCTCGTCGATCTCCCGAAGACTCGATTCGATGCGGTCAAGGCGATCGGCCAGTTCGCCCATTGCATCGTATGCCGCAACGTCAAGCGACTTGGATATTCCATCCGGTAGGGAAATATCCAGCTTCCTGGCAATGTCATGGATGAATTGAATTGCGAAAGTTGCTATGAAGATGGCCACCTGGCCGTCGTAGCATCCCTTCTTCATCAAGGGATCTTCGCGGCGACCCTCATCCACCAGTTCCAAGCAAAGGTTCGAGACCTCTTCATCCCACCCGTCTTGGTGCATCTTTCGTTGCATCAGCGCGTACTCCGAATCAGGCGCACGGCGCCGGGATGTCCGGGGACGGCGCTACGCAAGAGAGGGAGGCCGCCGCTTCGCTTGGCTGCGGTCAGGCTCACGCCGCCTCGGCTGATCTTCGCGCGGGCATCCGCAGGAATCGTCACCACGGAGATTTCCAGCAGGGACCACTTCTTGAATCGTTTGCCACCGCCAGCAAGCGGCTCCCAGTCCTCGCCCTGGAATCCGATGGAGTAACTGTCCACCAGGCCTGCTTCGATCATCTTCCAGGCTTCGTCCGCCTTGCCGATGCCCTCGGCCAGCTCGGCGGTGATCCACAGGCCGTCGCTGCGTGCCTCGATCTGGCGCACCCAGCCAATCGGCGCATCGTGCTTGTGCTGCCACAGCAAGGGTACAGGCAGCGTCCACTGTCCGCCCTTTGGTTCCACGATGTCGCCGACGCGATCAGTCAGGCCACTGTTTGCCAGCCCGCGGATGGTGCGCTTGCCGCTGCCCACGAACTTCGTGATGGAACTGAGCTGCAGGGTTGCGTGCTTGACACCTGTCCGACGTTGGGCGCCGGCCCGGCATCGGTGAGCAATTTTCAATTCACCCAGAAGCTTCACGATGGCTTCGCGCTCGGCCTCACAGGTCCGGATGGCGCCGCCGGCAGGCGGTGGTAGTTGCTTCCGCGCGTGTTCGTATACGCGTTTGCCGTGATCGTTCAGCAGTACGGGCGCCGTCCGCTTCGGCAAACTCGGGGCAGCCGAGTTCAGCCATTCGTTGAACCGCTTCATGTGAAGCCAGCGGCAGTACGCCAAGCCCGCTTCGATGTCGTCTTTCGAGAGATTCGAGTTCATGGCTTCGACCATACAGAGAGGCGCTGTCCGTCCAGTCCGGTTCTGTCCACTTCAGTCCTCTTGACGCTGAATGATTGGCAACGGATTCAATCCCAGCTCTCGCCTTGCATCTGCGCTTCGAAGAACTCGGCGAGCGACGCCAACGTGTAGCTGACCCGGGAGCCGGCGACGGGGATAGGCGACCACTGCGGTCCTGTTCCCCTGAGCCGATGACGCGCCAGCCACCTCAGCGAGGTGCCGTAGAGCGCGGCAGCCGTTGCCGGTGGCACCCGGTCGCGGACGATCACCAGCCCGTCCTGCATGCAGTCGCTGCGCCAGCGCGCGACTAGATCATCGCTGCCTGGGTTCAGACCGCCGCAGTGTCGGCAGACTGTCGTCACAGCTCTCCGCCCTTTGCCATGAGGTAGGCGGCTGCGCCAGTTTGCGCCGGTTCCGAATCGTCGAATTGGCGCAAACCGACGCAAACCTGCGCACCCTCATGCGCGCTATTAAGCGCATAGGGGTGTGGGGGATTGGCGCGCACCCCTTCATCCGGTGAATTGGCGCACGCGGAACTGGCGCAGTCCGTCAGGGACAGCACCTTCTTGCGCTTCCGTTGCGCAGTCACGATCTCCTGCGCCACCACCTTGCCGGCGCCCTGCAGCTTGCCGATCGCCGACCAGAAAGCCGCGCGTCCTCGCGTCCCTCGCAGGTGCGCCGGCAGTTCGTCGAACGTAGCCAGGACCGTCTGCGCGGTCGCGGGTCCGGTGCGAGCGGACCCCACGTCGACGTCAGCGGCCCGTGCGGCGCGCATGGCGGCCAGGACGTGCTCGGCGTCGCCTGTGCCCGCGTCGGCCGTAGTGCGCGCTACAGGTAGTAGGACGCCATTCTCGGACCACTGCAGGGCGATGGGGGCGGCGGGCTTGCCCAGGTTCAACTTCTCGGGCACGAGCGTGATGGTGCCGTTGTCCTCGACCAGCGCCAACCGGGACCGGGCGGAGTTGTGCCAGGCCGTGCTGCCGCTGAAGGTGTTGCCGTTGCTGCCGTAGCGGGCGGCCGCCTTGTCGATGTGGGCCAGCAGGATCAGGCCGGCATCCTCCTGCCTGGCGATTCCCGCCAACCTGCGGACGAATGCGCGGACCATGCGGCGGTCGTTCTCATTGCCGTCGTAGGCATCGCTGGCGTTGTCGATCACCACCAGGCGTGCGCCCGCGGCGCGTTCCTCGATCTCCTCCATGGTCGAGGAGAAAAGCAGCCTGCGAACACCCATGTCGCTCTGCTCGAAGGCCAGCACGGGATCGCCGTTTGTGCCATCGACGGCGATCAGCCGCCGGGCGATCTTGTCCATGTCCAGCCCGTAGGCTTCGGCGATGTGGCGCAGCCGATAGCGCACCACATCGGCGGGGTCCTCCAGGCTGACGTAGAGCGCGTGCCCATCCTCGAGCCGGTAGCCGGCCCATGCATGGGCACCGGCGGCAACGTGGGCGCACAGGGTCAGCCCCAGGATCGACTTGCCAGCACCACCATGACCGCCCAGCAGGGTCACCACGCGCCGCGGAATCAGCCGCTCGATCACGAAGGGCGGCGCGGGCAGCGTCGCGGTGGCGACGTCGGCCAGTTTGATGGGCGTTAGCGAAACGATGGCAGTCTTGGCGTCGTCGTCCAGGCTCACGCAACCCCCTTCCCTGCGAGGGCCGCAAGCTCGCGTTCCGCCACGTCAAGTTGCCTACGCAACTCGTTCACGACGCCGCGCTTGAGCGCCAGGAGCCGCGCCGGCGTGTACGTGTAGTCGGGCCGGAACGAATCCTTTCCGGTCAACACCACTGCTGCCTTGCCGGTGCGGTCGCAGGCCAGCGCGAGCCGGTCATTGTCCGGCACGTCCAGGATCGGCCAGTCCGCCAGCTGCTGCGCGGCCAGGCAGAGCACGACCGATTCGACGGCCAGCACGTCCACTGCCGACGCGATGCCGACCTCGCGGATGACCCGGTGCTGCGCCCGGCGGGCCGCTGTCGTCAGAGGCCAAGAGCGGGGAGGGTGCAGGTCGGGCCAGCGCAGGCCGACTGCCTCCAGCACGCCGTCGGCATCGTTGCAGGCGAAGCAGTGCACTAGCACCTTGTCGTCGCGCTCGGCGATGGACAGCTTGCGGCTTTGTCCGCCGCAGGCGGGACAACGTGCACGCCACCCGTTGCCTGACTTCTGCAGGCCTTCCAGGCGGGCCAGCAGCGGCTGCGCCGACGCGCGTTCGGCGTGGTAGGTGCTCATCGGCGCAACCTCTCGCCGTACAGCGCACGCATTAGAGCCAGTTGCGACTGTTTCCGCGTCGGCGTAGGCTTGCCATGTAGTCCGCCGTGATTGTCGTTTTCGGAAGCCCCGCGCCCACGGGGCTTTCGTTCGTCTGGGGGATCGAATCGCGAAGCGTAGGCTTCCGGCCCCCAGAGTTCGGGCGCTGCGCGAGAGGGTCTCATTCGCCGCGCACCTCCATCAGCACCGCACGCAACCGCAGCACGGCCCGGCGCGCGCCGTCCAGGTTGGCAGCGACGGTCTCGCAACGATCTGGCGATGGATCAGCCGACAAAGCCGTCAACTGCGCGCTCAGGCCCTCGGCAAGATCGAGGAGGTCTGCGGCGGGAAGGGCGTGCGCGGGCTTGTACAGCGCCTGCAGGCGTTCCACGAGCGCGCTCACAGGGCCACCTCAGACAGCAGGCCTTCGGCTTCACTGAGATTGCGGTTGGCGATGTCCAGGACGCGCTCGAACTCGGCTAGCTCGATCCGGCGGTTGTTCACGTACTCCTGTACCTGATCGCGGTTCTGGCGGATGAGCCCCACCAGTTCGACGGCCTTTTCCCGGAAGGCGGGATGAAGCGCGAGTCGGCGAATGGTCTGGATCTGCTCCAGCGTCAGCGGCTGGATAGCGTCGGTGGCAGCGGTCACTGGATCACCGCCTGGACTTGCTGGTCCTGCAGCCAGCGCTCGACCGCGGCCTTGTCGTAGAGGACTCGGCCTTGCAGGCGTAGGTAGGGTGGACCTTGGCGAAGCCGGCGCCAGCGGACCAGCGTCTCGGGCGCGCGCTTGAGCTTGAGTGCCAGCTCACCGGTGGTGAACTTCTCGTCTTGCAATGTCATGGCGTATCCCTGTGTATGTGCTACAGGGATAGGCAATATATGGATCAGATCCGATTTGTGGTCATTCAGCTAGCATGATGACATTTCGCTAGCTGGATGATTCTCCGCGACGCCATTTGCTCATGGCGTTCCTAATAGATCCTTCGCTGGCGATTACGTCAGAAAAGCGTGCATGCATTTGGCGAGCAAAAACAGCTCCGGGGCGCCCAGCCTTCTCCCATTCAGAGCGTATCTCGGCCATCGCTTGTGCTTTAGGATCCGTGCGTTGTCGCTTCGCTGCATTTTTGCGGGCTGAGAATGTCGATTGTCCAAGTCTTTGATAGGCCAACATGGAAAGCGCAAGACTGGATCGATCCAGAAGTGTTCCAGCTCGATCAATTAGCGAAATGCAATATGCGGTTAGTTTTGAGCGCTGATCATCTGGTAGATCCAGGCTTGGGATCAGCTGGACTAGGAGTTCCTGGCTTACGCGATTCAGCTCAGGACCGTGCTCTTGTGTCGTTGTGATGATCTCTTCAATAGCCTGTTTCCCGGCTTCCGTCATGTCGCCGAATCGATCGAAATACTCGGAAAATTTTGCTTCATCTGCCGAAGTCAGTCCGCGGGTACTGGCATTCAGAATTGCACGCACTCTCGGATAGCGCTCGTCCTCCACCTTTCTGGCAGGAGATTTCTTCATTGCCGTCTTGGCAGATGACTTCTTCGCTGTCTTCTTCGTCGCCACGCGCGTCCCTCCGCGCCCTTAAGAAGTCCCGCACCAGGCCGTCAGGGTTCCGGCTCTTCGCCCAGTCTGGCTAGGTGCGGTGGAGGGGCTATGCCCTGTAGTCATCCCTACAAACTGGATCGGCGTACCGCGGGTACTCAGCCAGAACTCGGCGGATTGCCATTTCGGCCTGCGCGCGCGATTCATTGATGCAAATTGTGAGTCGGTAATCGACTAATTCCTTTAACTGAGCTGATTCAATCCATGGAACCAAAGTAGACGGAAACGGGATGATCTGCGCGGTCATTTGCTCGTCCTCCGTTCCACTCGTTCCGCCAGCATTCTGCCGACCTTCTGTGCCTGCTCGCGATACTCCTGAGACCATTCCAATTCACCGCACCCGATGTCCCGTTCCAACCCAAGAATCCATTCTTGGTAAGCAAGCCCGGGACTGCGCCTGATTTGAACGGGAAGTGTGATCACCTGCGCGCTCATGGCCTAACTCCCGCCGGCTTCCACAAGCATCCCGACCAAGCTGCCGGTCGCATACCCGTACCCTTGCGGTAGCGCGGATTTTTGACAGTGACGGCAGGCCCGTCCTGTTCCCTCGGGCACTTGTGAAGCATTACCGCAAAGTCGATCCAAACATCGATGCCAGAGATGTGGCCTGTTCGTTCTCGCAGTTCTTCTTCCGTAACTTCACCTGCATCTAGCAAGTCCATCATCTGCAATATGCCATCCACTAACGTCTGCATACTGCTCTTGTTCTCCTTCGCGGTCATGTCAGACTCCGCTCAAGGCGATCTTACGAGCCTCAGCCAGCATGTCGCGCAAAGCCCATGCTGTTGAGGTGAGAGTCAGCGAAGTAACCTCAGCGTCGTGTTCGCCGGCGGACTGAAGCAAATCCGCTAGGCCTATAGCCTTCTGCAGCAGCTCACCCAACCGGTCAGCTTTTTCCAGGTCAAAGTTCACCACGGCTCAGCCCCTCCCGCGCAGGGGATAGCCATTACTGCTGAAACCTCGCTGCGCAAGCTCATCGTCAGCACTCCAGCCAATATCCACCGCAGCATGGATCATTTCGGCCAGATGCAGCACTAACCAGCCGGCTCCATTCGTGTCCAAGTCCCCGCCCTCCTTATCGTAAGAGGAAAGAACATTCCCGAAGGTGCGGAGGCCATTGACGGACGCCTCCCTGATTGCGTGCAACTGCCTGGATAGGGTCAGCAGTTCCTCGTTCGTCAGGTCGCCAACACAGTTGTAACGATCGCCAGCGCGCGTCGTCCTCTTAGTCAGAATGTTGAGCACACCGCCGAGTGACAGGTCGTTGCTCGTGGTTTTGATCTCTGTTGCTACACTTTGAGTCGCCATGATCGTTCTCCTATCGAACGGTTGTGGAAGGCCGGCCGGGTGTCTCTACCACCCGGTCCGGCCGCTTTACCGGGCTTCGCCCGATTCTGTGCGCGGTCGTCTCATTCGGCGCGACCGCTTCATTGCTTGGCCCTCTTCGGGAACTCGACGACCTTCCCTTTCGGTGGATCGAGCAGCGCGCGCAGCTTCTTCAGTGCGTTGCGCTTCTCGTCGTCATACCGGTGGGCGTTGTAGTTGCGCGCCTGGACGCCGCCGAGGCCATGGGAGAGCAGGCGGGCTAGTACCTCGTCGGACACGCCCTTCGCCGCCAGGCGCGTCTCCACCGTCTTACGGATCGTGCCCGGAGTGAACAGCCGGCCGATCTCATCGGCCTCGACCATCGCCTTGGCGACCTCCTGGGTTACTTCCCATGCGTTGTGGTATGCCGCCGGCGTGTCGCCGCAGGTCAGGGTGAACAGGTAGGGCCCGGCTGGAACGTCGTTGCCGTCTTCGTCCTGCCGCGGCGCGCGCATCGCCTCGAGTGCCTTCACCGCGTCCGGAAGCAGGGGGACGACGTGCTCATGGGCCTGTTGCCGGCGGCCCTTGGTGTCCCTCAGTGTGACCGTCTTCGTATCGGCGTCGTAGTCGTCGACGGTGAGTCGTGAGAGTTGCTCGACGCGCTGGCCACCGGTCAGTAGGTGGAAGCGGAGGAGGGCGCCGGCGGCTGTGTCGGCGCCGATCCGCTTCCAGTAGGCGCGCAGCTGGTCCTCGCTCAGGGCCCACTTCCGGGCCTTGGCGGCCTCAGCGGCCTTCTCCGCTGCCTCCCGCGGCCGGGAGACGTCTAGGTCCTGCAGGGGGTTCTCGCGGATCTGGAAGCCGGCGAAGGCGTGCATAGTCGCATCCGTCCTGGCCTTCCGGGCGGCCGTGTAGGCCGCGCGTAGGTAGGCCCGCAGCTTCTCTGCCTCCCGGAGCTTCCCTTGGCGGGCGAGGGCGTGGAATACCGGCATGACGGCATCCACGGTGACCTGGTCCGCTGGCATGGCGGACAGCTTCTTCTTGAGCGCGATGTGCTGCTCGCCTGACTGCTTTTTCTTGGGCGTGTCCTTCGGCGTGATGTTCCGCTCGATCGCCCGCTCGACATCACGCCAGCTGGCCTTGCCGGCGTCTTTGAGGTGCTGCACGTAGGCAGCCAGCAGCTTGCCCAGGCTGGCGACGTCCTTCTCGGCCTTCTTCTCGGCCGCAGCGCGCGTCTCCTTGGCCTCCAGCCACGGATCCCGGCCGAGGTCGACCAGCGCGCGCTTCTCAGCCGCCAGGCGCCGCGCAGCGGACACGGAGAGCTTCGGAGCCCGCCCGTACTCGCCGATGACCATGCGACGCTCCCGGCCGCTGGCCTTGGCCACGTAGACCAGCAGGAAACGCTTGTCGCCGGTGTAGCTGGTCTGGACGGCGAGGCCGCGGACGGGGCCGTCGTCGTAGTCGATCCGGATGCCCTTGGAAGGGATCGGGAGGTCGCGAATGGCGGTATCGTCGAACGCGAACTTGGCCACTCAATTCTCCGGCAGTTCTCCGGCAACTTGTGTAGTAGCCGTGTATCCCCTTTGTACCCTTATGTCCCCGTGAAGGTCAAGGAGTGGCGTAATCAAACGGGATCGTGCACCGGAGAATGGCGGAATCACTGGGCTGCAGCGGCGTGGCGGTTTCGGATACTTGGGGATTGAAAATCCCCGTGTAGGGGGTTCGATTCCCTCCCCGGCCACCATGAAAATCAAAAGGTTGCGTAGCGTTCGCTCCGCAACTTTTTTTTTTCGGGTAGCACGGGGGTAGCTGACCGCAGTTCTTGACTCCCTTCCCTGAATGGATGGAACGGCGATTGCTTGTCTTATAGGCTAGAGTCCCCGACATAGGGATATGACTTTCAAGGCATGGCTAGGATACGATTGCCACCCAAGCCAAAGGCTCCTTTGCGTCTTCGGATGCTTAGGGCAGCACAGGACGACTTGGAAGCAATTGCAGGAGGCCTTGTTCATGATCGGTTCTACGCTATCTACGAGCAGGTTGAGTCGGATCAGGTGCTACTCGATGCGCTGTTGAAGAATTTTTATGGTGAAGGTGGAGACGATGAGCAGTACACGCATCTATTCGGTGTAAAGCACATTAGATTTCTTCAAGATGGCGATCCTGCAAGAGACATATCGCGATTTCGAATATGGAGCTTAGAAAGATCCGGATTTCAGTTCCGAATTTTCTATGGCTATTTTGAGCGCGAACGTCTAATTATTATTCTCGGAGTTGCAGCGCGTGATTCAAGAACATACGAGCCCAACCATCCGTTTATCCAGCGAATCAGTGGAGATTTCGACCGCTTGTATCAGAAGTACGGTTGAGTTCAGTCGAACTGAGACTAGCTTTGATACGGCTTGGGACGAGATCGAATCGTCACGTCAGACTGTGTCGAGCTTTCTGAGTGGATTTGCCCTGAGCGGTATCGATTCTGTTCAAGAAGATTGCGATATTGAATCCGTAGATTCCCTTGAATTTGTGGACGTCGAGTCTGAGATTGCGAGGCGGGAAGCAACTGATGTTGGGCGTGCCAAGATGGCTGATGCTCGGCGATGGGCTCGTCATGCGCTTTATCCATCCTCGTTTCGTAGTATTAAGATTCTTCGAATGGAGAAGGGCCTGTCGCAGAAGCAACTTGCCGACGCTCTAGGGACAGATCAGGCTGCTATCTCTCGATGGGAAAATGCCCCGTCGAACTTGCAGGCTTCCACGATCAAGAAGCTGGCTCTTGTCTTTGGCATAAGTTCAGCGGACATGTGGGCAGTTGCAGAGTCAATGCTCGAAGACGGGGCCGAGTATGCGTAGGCAAGCTTACAGCTTTATTTTCTGCGACGACGTCCGTAGGGAGGTCGGTGGAAAGGTTTCTTTTATGGGGGTCTATGGCCCAGCGGTTAGTGTGGAAGGGGCTAGTTCTCAAAGCATCAGTGTCGCGGTCACAATTGATGCTGATTACGGTGCAGTGTTTGAGGCTCCGGTGTTGGAGATTGGTGTTCAGTGTGATGATTCCAGTGAGCAACGCCATCGTTTTGCCGATCTTCCTTCTGATGCGGCATCCTCCGATAAAAAGCCCGGTGTTTTGAAGCGACTCGAAAGTGAATTGCCTGGGCTGAATGTGCGTTCGAAGTTGCTCGGCGTCATGCGGGCTGAAGGCATAAAGTTCGTTCGGTTTTGCGACGTAAAAGCCTATGTAGACAATGTTGAGCACGCGCGGGTAGTGTTCTTCAGGCCTGCCACGTTTGCTGTTGGCGCTGAAAAAAAAGCTGGGCCGTCTAAGAAGGCAAAAAAGGCGTTAAAAAAGGTTGAGAAGTGACGGTGCTGTTGAGGCAGTGTGTCGCTACCTGTTCGCATCCAGATATGCGCGAATTTTCCGCTCCTGCAGGGCAAGCCCCTCGTCGATCACTCGCAGCGCGCGAGTGATCTGGCTGTCCAGTTCGCCGACAGAGGTTCCCGCCATCCGCTGGTCGCCCTGTTCGCTCCCGAGCGCATGCCAAAGCAGGCCGCGGGCAATGAGGGGCGCGTCCACGCTGAAAGACAGCCCGAGCAATGCAGTTGCGCCGCCGGTCGCATGGTCGTTGTGAGTCGCGAGCCGCAGTTGCGCTTCGGCCTGCCTAGCGGCGGTGTTCGCCTGGGTGAGTGCGATCCAAGCAGGCCCAAGTTCATCCAGCAGGTCGGCCACGCGCTGCAGGGTATTTTTTGGGGACGGAGGGGAATTATTCGAGATGGCGTCGGAGCCAACCCTGGAGTCAGGGTGGGATTTCGCGGATTCGATTTCGTCCCGCAGCCATGCCGGATCGGATCAAGATACAGGGATTCGGCCTCGTTAGGCATCTTGGATTGGGACTTTTCCTACACGCGATGGCGTTCGCGGCTGACGGCGTAGTCTGGCTGCAGCCGGCAATCTGAGCTTGCCCCGGCAGCGCGCAATGGAAGGTGCCGCTGCACGGACGCAGGCCACGATTCGCGGAAGCAGTCGGGTCAGGCCGGGGCACCTCTCCCCCATGGCGAAGGTGCCGGCAATGGTTCGCGAGTTGATCGAGGTCGAGGCGTCCGGCGACGGCTGGCTGGTGAAGGGCGACGGTGCGGCCTCGAGTTGTGCGACCAAGCTGCAGGCGATCGAGCAGGCGCATACGCTGGCGTCGCGTCGTTATGTGGAGACGGGGAGGCCGACGGCCGTCCGTGTGCCGGTCGTGGGTGGGATGGCTGTGATCGTCGGTGCGTGTGGCTGAGATCGCGTTGCGGTCCGAATGCTGGCGGGTTTGCGTCCATATTTGGACGGTATCGGAGCCTTCCGATGTCATCCCGAGCCCTTCGGCTGCACTCGGGACAGGCTCCGCGAGGGATCTACGAACAGGTGGCCGAACGGCAGATCCCTCGCTTCGCTCGGGATGACATCGGGAAGCTTCGCGGCGCCGGTGGCATGGCGGTCTGAAAAGGCCCTCTGAGGGATCGCTCGCTCAGTGCCCGGCGGCTTCGCCCGCGGATGCCTGCTTGTCCAGGATGAATCCTGCGAGCTGTCGTGCCTGCTCCCGCAGTTCCGGGATCGCGATGCTTTCCCACAGGTCGCCGATACGCATGGCGCCGAGGACCAGCAGACGCGGGTCGGGGCGGCCGCGGCGGTCGATGGCGTGGCCGATGCCGGTGGTGGCGATGCCGATGCCCTGCGGGCCGGGCAGGATCAGGCCGCGTTCGCGCAGTGCCTGCAGCAGTTCGCCGGGACGCAGGTCGATGTTGGTCTCGACGCCGGTGGCGTTGACGATCCAGTCCGCGTGCAGCATGTGGTCGCGGTCGCCATGGCGCGGGCGGTGGTGGACGCAGCTGCCGCCTTCGGGCGCGGCGGTGATCGAGCGCAGGCGGCCGGCGACGACGTCGAGTTGGCCGGAGACCTGCAGCTGCTCCAGCATCGCGGCGATCTGCGGCGCGATGCGGTGGCGGTGGATGTCCCAGTAGCGCACGGCGTGACGCAGGAAGCGCCGGCGTTCGTCGTCGTCGAGCGAGCGCCACAGTGCCTCGCCGTGGTGGCGCAGGCGGTCGAAGCTCCACTGCCAGGGCTCGCCCGCCGCGACCGCCTCGTCGATGCGCTGGCGCAGCCGGCGCCAGCGTGCGCGCACGCCGAGCGGCAGCAGGTCGTCGGCGCCGTCGCCGTGCTGCGATCCTGTCCGCGTATGCGGCAGCGGCACCAGGCCGTGGCGCGAGAGCACGCGGATGCGGCCGCGATGTCCGGCCTGCGCGAGGCTGAGCGCGGCGTCGACCATGCTCAGGCCGGAGCCGAGGATGCAGACGTCGGCATCGGGTGCGATGCCGCGTACCGCCTCGTAGTCCCAGGCCTCGGCGAGGCGCATGCCTTCGTGCCGCAGGTGGCCCGGCAGGGGACGCGGCGCGTTGCCGATCGCGAGCACGACGTGCGCGGCGCGAAGCCGGGCGCCCGAGGCGAGGTGCACGGTATGGCCGTCGCCGCCGCGTTCGACGTCGACCGCGCGATCGCGCAGATGCACCTGCGCATCGCGTGCGGGCAGCGCGTCGAGCGTGTGGCGCAGGTAGCGGCCGTAGTCGCGGCGCGGGGCGAAGGTGTCGGCGAGCGCCGCGGCGTCCGCTTCCTGCCGGTCGCGCGCGAGAAACTGGACGAAGTGGTCCGGCTCCTCGGCGATGGCGCTCATGCGCGAGGCGATCACGTTGAGCAGGTGCTCGGGGCCGTCGGTCGAGTAGGCGGCGCCGCGCGCCAGCAGGGCGTCGGGCTCGGCGATCGCGATGCGCGGCGGGGGGCCGTCCCGCATCAGCAGGCGGATCGCGACCAGCGCACCCGCCGCGCCACCGCCGATGATGACCGCATCGAAAGCTGCGTCCTGCGGGGCCGGGCCGGGCGTCATGCGGTCTGGTTGCCTGCAATCATGGCGGCATTGTCGCATCCGCATCCGGCGGCGGCGATGCCGACCATGCGCTGAACCGCGGTCGCCCCGGGATTTGAGTGCGACGCGCGCGGGCGCATGATGCGATTTCGTACACAGATCGCCTACGGCAGGAGACGACGATGAACGCCACTAAGCTGACGACCGCCGCGCTGGCCGCGATGCTGGCGCTGGCCGGATGCGCAACCACAGGCAAGCTGGGCGAGGCCGAGAAACTGGCGCTCTACCAGGCGCATGCGGGCGAACCGGTGGGCAGCTTCAGCTACTTCGGCAGCATCAACGGCTGGACGCCGCTGGGCGACAGCGCGCTCGCGGTGTGGACCCGTCCGGGGGAAGCGTGGCTGCTCGAACTGCAGGGGGCGTGCATGGACCTGACGTCCACGCCGATCATCGGCCTGACCAGCAACATGAATCGCGTCCACGCGCGGTTCGACAAGGTCATGGTGCGGAGTCCGGGGTCGATGAACATCCCCTGCTACATCGGGCAGATCCGGCCGCTGGACGTGAAGGCGCTGCGCGCATCGGAAAAGGAACTGCGCGAGGCACGCGCGGAAGAGCGCGAGGCGGCGAAGGAAACGCCGTAGGCGCGGCAAAGCGCGCAATTGTAGGAGCGGCTTCAGCCGCGACCATGCGTGGCGCCGTCGAACGCCAGGTCGCGGCTGAAGCCGCTCCTACAGGCGACGGATTCGATCAGTCGGGGGTCTTGTCGGCTTGCGGCACGTAGCCGGCGGGCTTTTCGGCGCCGCCGCCGAACAGGAATTTCTGCATCTCGTCTTCGAGGAAGGCGCGGTGCTTGGGGTCGAGCGGCGACAGCCGGTTCTCGTTGATCAGCATGGTCTGGTGCGCGAGCCATGCAGCCCAGGCCGGCCTGCCGATGTGGGCGAATACGCGCTTGCCCAGTTCGCCGGGCCAGGGCACGAAGTCGAGGCCTTCGGTTTCGCGCTGTTCGTAGTCGCAGTAGACGGTGCGGGGCATGGCGTTCATTCCGGAAGGTGCGGTACTGCATTGTAGGAGCGCCTTCAGGCGCGATGCTTTTTGCGGATTGCTGCAACGTGACGAGATAAAGCATCGCGCCTGAAGGCGCTCCTACAGGAGCTGTTTTTCCAGTAGGGTGCGGATGGGGGCGGGGATGCCGAGCGAGGGCAGGGCATCGCGCGGGACCCAGCGCAGGTCGTCATTGTCGCGCACCGCCGCCCTCAGCGCGATTCCGCGCCACGACAGCGGCTGCAGCGTGAGCCGGTAGTGGGTGAAGCCGTGGGCGATGGCGTCCAGCGCCATGGCCTCGTCGTAGCCGTCGCCGACGTGGTCGGCGAACCAGGCGCGGGCGCCGTCGTGGTCCGGGTGTTCGGGCAACGACCACAGCGCGGCCCAGATGCCGGTCGGCGGCCGGCGCTGCAGCAGCACGCGGCCGTCCGCGTCATGCAGCAGCAGGGCGAGCGCGTGGCGTTCGGGCAGGGGCTTGCCGGGCTTGGGCGTGGGCAGCACGTCGACCATGCCCTCGCGCAGCGCCATGCAGTCGTCCTGCAGCACGCACAGCACGCAGGCCGGGTCGTGGCGCGTGCACAGGGTGGCGCCGAAGTCCATCTGCGCCTGGGTGTAGTCGGCCATGCGCCCCGCGGGTACGGCGTGCACGTGGTCCTGCGCGATCGTCCACAGGCGCTTCTCGATCGCGGGCGTGCCGGGCCAGCCTTCGACGCCGTGCACGCGGCACAGCACGCGCTTGACGTTGCCGTCGAGGATCGGGACGCGCTCGCCCCAGGCCTGGGAGAGGATCGCGCCGGCGGTGCTGCGGCCGATGCCGGGCAGGGCGAGCAGGGCGTCGAAGTCGCGCGGCAGGTCGCCGCCGTGCAGTTCAACGCACTGCTTGGCGGCGGCGTGCAGGTTGCGCGCGCGGGCGTAGTAGCCCAGGCCAGACCACAGCGCGAGCACTTCGTCGAGCGAAGCCGAGCCGAGCGCGCGCACGTCCGGCAGCGCGGCGACGAAGCGTTCGAAGTAGGGCACCACCACGCGCACCTGGGTCTGCTGCAGCATGATCTCCGACAGCCACACGCGGTAGGGCGTGCGCGGGTGCTGCCAGGGCAGGTCGTGGCGGCCGGAGACGTCGAACCACTGCAGCAGGTGCGGGGCGAAGCTGTCGGCGGCGGCGTTCATGGCGCTGGCGCATCCGCTTCGTCGGGGCTGTCTTCGAACTCGACGACGACGCCTTCGAGACGCGCGCCGGAGACCTCGATGCGTGGCGCCTCCAGCCGGCCGGTGAGCGGGGGCAGCGGCGAGTCCCGCGCGTCCGAAGACGCCCAGGCGGCGAGCGCCGGCACGTCGAGGTGGCCGTCGAAGCGCAGAGCCTGCCCCGTACTTGATACGGGGTCGTCGCGTGCGACGCGCAGCTGCAGCGGGTCGGTGAAGCTGGCCGCGCCGGCATAGGCGAGCGACACCGACAGCGGTTCGCGCGACGTTCCCAGCGGCGGCGGCAGCGCGGGCCAGGCCGCGGGCCACTGCGCGATGCGGCCGTCGAATTCCGCCAGCAGCCGCCGGCCGTAGGCGAGTCGACCGCGTGCGTCGAACGTGGGCACGAGTCCGCCGCCGCGCAGGGCGAGGTTGGCGGGCACGAGCGTCCACGCATCGTCCCGTGAACGCAGCGGGCCGTGCAGGCCGATCGCGAACGGGACATCGGTTGCGCCCGACACGTAGCGCGCGCTGGCGCCGAACTTCGCAGGCAGCAGGGCGATCGCATCGGTCCAGTGCAGTGCGCCGGACAGCGTGATCCACGCCGGCAGCCGCCAGTCGTCGCGTTCGGGTGCGACGCGGCCGGCGAGGCCGAAGCCGCGACCGCTGGTTGGCCTCGCGAGGGTGGCGGCGAGGTCGAACGGCGCCTGCAGCGTCGCGTCCGCATAGCGGCCCTGCGCTTGCGCGTGCAGCGGCTGGTCGGGATGCAGCCGCGGGATCGACAGCGCCAGCGCCTCGATCCGCCAGCCGTCGCCGTCCACGCGCCCGGCGCGGACCTGCAGTCCGTCCTGCAGCGTCGGAAGGCGCGTTTCCGACGGCGGCCGCGACGCGAGCCAGTGCTGCAGCGCCGGCACGTCCAGCACCGGGGCATCGAGTTCGATGCGGACGAGGTCGAGCGTATCGCCGAGGCTGCGGATCGTGCTCCACGGCAGCGCGACGAGGATGCGCCGCGCCTGCAGCAGGGGCGTGGCCGTGCCGGGCTCGCGCGCGACGACGTTGCGCACGACGAAGGTGGGATGCTGGCCGAGGTGCGAGGAGGGATCGCCCTGCGCGCTGATCTCGAGGTTCATCGCCGCGCCGATCCGCGCCAGCACCAGCGGCACCACGCGCTCGGGCGGCAGGGCGATCCAGACGACCAGCCACAGCAGCGCGAGCAGCACGAACGGCAGTGCGCAGAGCACGAGCAGGACGCGCAGCCAGCGTCGGCGGGGTGACGCTCCGGATTGGTCCGGTGCGGCGTTCACCGGCTTGCTGGCCCGGTTCGCGAACATGCGGTGATTATCGGCTTGTCAGTACAACGCCCGGACTTGTCATCCCGAGCGGAGCGAGGGATCTCGTCACAGATCGCCGCGACGTTAGATCCCTCCCCCGGATCAAGTCCGGAGTCGGGATGACAAGTCCGGTGTGATGAGGGACGACAAGCTGGGTGTCATGCCGGGCATTGCGGGGAATGACGAGTCCGCGCTTCATGCCGGATCAATCGCGGCCGTCGAGGCGACCCGTGCCCGCCGCGCCGGCGGCCCCGATCGCCTCCGGCAGCAGCGCGTCGACGAAGGCCTCGGCATCGAACACGCGCAGGTCCTCCGGGCGCTCGCCGATGCCGGCGAAACGGATCGGGATGCCGAACTCGCGCGCCAGCGCGAACACCACGCCGCCCTTGGCGGTGCCGTCGAGCTTGGTCACGACCAGGCCGGTGACGTTCACCGCGGCATGGAACTGGCGCAACTGCGACAGCGCGTTCTGGCCGGTGGTGCCGTCGATCACCATCAGCACCTCGTGCGGCGCGGACGGGTCGAGCTTGCCGAGCACGCGGCGGATCTTGCCCAGTTCCGCCATCAGGCCCTGCTGCGTGTGCAGGCGGCCGGCGGTGTCGGCGACCAGCACCTCGACGCCGCGCGACTTCGCCGCCTGCAGCGCGTCGAAGGCGACCGAGGCCGGGTCGGCGTCCTGTCCCTGCGCGATCACGGCCACGCCGTTGCGTTCGCCCCAGGCCTGCAGCTGCGCGACCGCGGCGGCGCGGAAAGTGTCGCCGGCGGCGAGCATCAGCGAACGGCCCTCGTCGCGGAAGCGGCGCGCGAGCTTGCCGATGGTCGTGGTCTTGCCGACGCCGTTGACGCCGACGGTGAGGATCACGAAGGGCTTCGCACCTGCATCGATGGCCAGCGGCTGCGCGACCGGCTGCAGCAGCGCGACCAGGTCGGCGCGCAGCGCAGTGAGCAGGGCGTTGGCGTCGGCGAACTCGCGCGCCTTCATCCGCTTGCGCAACTGTTCGACCAGCTGCGTGGTGGCGGCGACGCCGACGTCGGCGGTCAGCAGCGCGGTTTCGATCTCGTCGAGCAGGTCGTCGTCGAGCTTGGGGTTGCGCGAGAACAGGCCGCCGAAGCTGCGCGCGAATCCGCTGCCGCGCAGGCGTTCGCGCCAGCCTGGCTTGCCGGGCATGGCGGCGGGAAGGGTAGGTGGTTCCGGTTCGGCCGGCGGCACAGGTTCGGGCGCAGGCGTGGCAACGGCCTCGGGTGCGACGACAGGCGCAAAGTCGGCAGGGGCTTCGGCCCCGGGCACGATCGACGCCGGTTCCGCAACGCCTGCGGCCGCGGTGTCGGCGGCTTCGGCGACGGCTTCGGGCGCCGCGGCCGGATCGGGCTTCTTGCGGCGGAAGAACTTGAGCATTCGAAGGGGAGCAGGGGAGTGCGCGAGAATGGGCGCCATGCTAGCACTCGCCCCCGCCACCTCCCGATGAACCGCAACGCCGGCCGAAGCGCCGCCAGGCCCCCCGGCGCCGTGCGCATCATCGGCGGCCGCTGGCGCGGCACGAAGCTGCCGGTGGCCGACGCGGCCGGGCTGCGGCCGACCTCCGACCGCACCCGCGAAACCCTGTTCAACTGGCTGCAGCCGGTGCTGCCCGGCGCGCGCGCGCTGGACCTGTTCGCGGGCAGCGGCGCGCTCGGTTTCGAGGCGCTTTCGCGCGGTGCGCGCGAGGCGCTGCTGGTGGAGCGCGACGCGCGACTGTGCGAGTCGCTGCGCGCCACCGCGCAAAGGCTGCCCGGCGGCGAGGCCGCGACCGTGGTGCAGGCCGACGCGCCGGCGTTCCTGCGCGCGCCGCTGCACGGCCGCTTCGACCTGGTGTTCGTCGACCCGCCGTTCGCCGCGGACCTGTGGGACGAGGTGCTGGCGCGGCTCGACGACTGGGTCGGCGACGACGCCCGGCTCTACGTCGAATCCCCGCTGCAACGCAGCATCGATCCCGGCGCCGGCTGGACGCTGCACCGCGAAGGCGGCAGCCGCGAAACGCGCCACGCCCTGTACCGCCGCGCAGGCTGAACGGCGGCGGTCCGCGCTGCTACACTGCCCGCGATTCCGGACAACGACTGCGCGAACGCCAAGACCATGAGCCCGGCCCGCACCCGCACCGCGGTCTATCCCGGTACCTTCGACCCGATCACCAACGGCCACATCGATCTCGTCGACCGGGCCGCGCCGCTGTTCGAACGCCTGGTCCTGGGCGTGGCCGCGAGCCCGTCCAAGCGCCCGACCCTGTCGCTGGACCTGCGCGTGCGGCTGGCGCGCGAGGCGGTGGCGAGGCATCCGAACGTCGAGGTCCAGGGCTTCGACTCGCTGCTGGCGCATTTCGTGCGCGAAGTGGGCGGCGGCATCCTGCTGCGCGGCCTGCGCGCGGTGTCCGACTTCGAGTACGAATTCCAGATGGCGAGCATGAACCGCCACCTGATTCCCGAGGTCGAAACGCTGTTCCTGACCCCGGCCGAACAGTACGGCTTCATTTCCTCGTCGCTGGTCCGCGAGATCTCGCGGCTCGGCGGCGACGTGTCCGGCTTCGTGCCGGCCGCCGTGGCCGATGCGCTGCAGGCCGAGTGGCGGCGCGACGCGGGCTGATATCGTCCATCCCCACACCAACTACGGAGTACCGCGATGAAACTCATGAACAGGTTGATGCTGGCCGCCTGCCTGGTGCTGCCGTTCGCGGCGTGCAAGAAGGAAGAGGCCGCACCGGTCGAGAAAGCCCCGGTGGCCGCGCCGACAACCGACGACAAGGCCGCGTGGCAGGCCTACCTGAACGACCAGGTGCCGCGGCACATGGAAGGCATCACCGCTCAGCCCTTCGTCTATCGCGTGCCGGCCGAGGACAACCCGAACGATCCCGAGGAGTACAACCGCCTGCTCGACAAGGCCAAGAGCGACGTCGCCCGCGGCATCATCAAGGGCAACATCCTGGCCTACGCCGGCCTCGACCCGACCAAGACCGCCGACCTCGTGGTCGCCGCCTTCGAGACGGTGACCCCGAACACGATGAAGGGCGTGCGCGTGGTCTACATCGGCGACGCCGGCAACAACGAACGCGTCAAGGCCGCGGTCGAACCGGCCGGCGTCGAGTACCGCTTCGTCGAAGCCAAGTGACCATCTGGCCCGCGCCCGCAAGGCGGGCGCGGCTGCCAGATGGTCATCCCGAGCCGCAGGCGAGGGATCTCGTGTCCGCCACCGGGACAGTACCGGAAGAGCAGATTCCTCCCCCGCTGCGCGGGCTCGGAATGACAAGGGGGGCGTGGAGCGAGCGACATTGTCATCCCGGGCCGCAGGCGGGGGATCTCGTGTCCGCCACCGGGACAGTACCGGAAGAGCAGATTCCTCCCCGCTGCGCGGGCTCGGAATGACAAGGGGGGCGTGGAGCGAGCGACATTGTCATCCCGAGCCGCAGGCGAGGGATCTCCTGTCCGCCGCCGGAATCATGATTGCGCCGGCCCGTTGGATCTGTAGAAGCGGCTTCAGCCGCGACCGGGCGTCCGCCGCGCCGTGAAGTCGGTCGCGGCTGAAGCCGCTCCTACAGTTCATGGGCCGGATCCGCGGTCGCGGGCGCGTTGCCGGGGCCGCGCCGGAAGAGCAAACCCCTCCCCGCTCCTCGCCGTTCCGCACATGGAACGGGACCGCCCCGGCGCAGCGCATACAATGCGCGCATGTCCCTGAAGATCAACGAGCTCTGCGTCAATTGCGACGTCTGCGAGCCGGCCTGCCCGAACAAGGCGATCTCGCAGGGCGAAACCATCTACGTCATCGATCCGGCGCTGTGCACCGAATGCGTCGGCCATTTCGACGAGCCGCAGTGCGTGGTGGTGTGCCCGGTCGAATGCATCGATCCCGATCCCGACCATCCCGAAACCGAGCCGCAGCTGCTCGCCAAGCTGCGCCGCCTGCAGCAGGAGTCCGCATGAAGTCCAAGTCCGTCGCCGTCCTGTTCGCCTGCCTGCTGTTCGTCGCGCCGCTGTCGGCGCGCGACACGCGCACGACGCCCGCGCATCCGCCCGGCGCCGCGATCGCCTCGGCGCACGAACTCGCCACCGACGCCGGCTTCGAGACGCTGCGCGCCGGCGGCAACGCCTTCGATGCCGCGATCGCGGTCTCGGCGGTGCTGTCGGTGGTGGAACCGATCTCGTCGGGCCTGGGCGGCGGCGGTTTCTTCCTGCTGCACGACGCGAAGACCGGCAAGGACGTGTTCGTCGACGCGCGCGAGATGTCGCCGGCATCGGCCACGCCCGAGCGCTACCTCAAGCCCGACGGCGAGTTCGACCGCGACCGCGCCGTCAACGGCCCGTGGGCCGCGGGCATTCCCGGCCTGCCCGCGGCGTTCGTGCACGTCGCGCAGAAGTACGGGAAGCTGCCGCTCTCCACCTCGCTGGCGCCCGCGATCCGCATCGCCCGCGACGGCTTCCCGGTCTACGCCCGCTTCGCGCGTGGCTACCAGCAGCGCAGCGAAGTGATGGAGCGCTATCCCGGCACGCGCGAGGTGTTCCTCGCCAGCGGCGCCGCGCCGAAGGAAGGCGAACTGTTCCGCCAGCCCGACCTCGCACGCACGCTGCAGCTGCTCGCGGACCAGGGCTTCGACGGCTTCTACCGTGGCGAGGTTGGCGAAAAACTGGTGGCCGGCGTCAATGCCGAGGGCGGGCAGTGGACCGCGGACGAACTCGCGGCCTACACGGTCAAGGAACGCGAGCCGATCCGCCTGCGCTACCGCGACTGGGACATCACCACCGCGCCGCCGCCGTCCTCGGGCGGCATCGCGCTGGCGCAGATGCTGCAGATCCTCGAGGGCTGGAAGCTGCAGGAACTCGACGAATCGCTGCGCGTGCACCTGGTCACCGAATCGATGCGCCGTGCCTTCCGCGACCGCACCTTCTACCTCGGCGACCCGGATTTCGTGAAGGTGCCGCAGCGATTGCTGACCAGCGCCGACTACGCCGCCGGCCTGCGCGCCACCATCAACCCGGCCAGGGCGACGCCGAGCGACCTGCTGTCCGGCGAGCAGACGCCGCTGGAGGACGACGAAACCACGCACTTCTCGATCATCGACGCCGAGGGCAACCGCGCCGCGGTGACGCAGACGGTGAACCTGCTGTTCGGCTCGGGCCTGGTGCCGCCGGGCACCGGCGTGCTGCTCAACAACGAGATGGACGATTTCGCGCTCAAGCCCGGCACGCCGAACGCGTTCGGCGTGATGGGTTTCGATGCCAACGCGCCGCAGCCCGGCAAGCGCATGCTCAGCTCGATGACGCCGACCTTCATGCAGTCCGCCGACAAGGTGGTCGTGCTTGGCACGCCCGGCGGCAGCCGCATCATCACCATGGTGCTGCTGGGCATCCTCGGCTACGACGCCGGGCTCGACGCCCAGGCCGTCGCCGCGCTGCCGCGCTACCACCACCAGTGGATGCCGGACGTGATCGAGGCCGAAAGCGGCGCGTTCACGCCGCAGGTGGCGCAGGCGCTGCAGGCGCTGGGACACACGCTGAAGCTGCCCGGCGACGAGGCCGCGGGCGGACGCGGTTCCAGCCATGTCTGGGGCAACCTGCAGACGGTCGAGTGGGACCTGTCGGACAACGCGCTGCACGGCGGCAGCGATCCGCGCAATCCGGTGGGCAAGGCGGCGGTGGAGACAGTCGGTGCGAAAGGACGCTGAGGCGCGCCGAAGGAAATGATCGCCACCATGTCCCGGACGCAGTCGCCACCACGTGGAATAACGAAACCGTTCCGGGCATCCCTGTTCGTCATCCCGGCGAAAGCCGGAATCCATTTTGACCTTGCCTTTGCCTTTCCCGTTCAGTAGACATAAGAGCAAGGTGGATCCCGGCTTTCGCCGGGATGACGAACGGGAATCGCTGGGAATTCGCGATTCGACATGAATCCCGGGAAGCGCACATGAAACTCTGGTCGATCGAAGGCAACTCGCAGCGACTCGACGGCGGCTCGATGTTCGGCAACGCGCCGCGCACCATGTGGACGAAATGGGCCACGCCCGATGATTCCAACCGCATCCGCCTCGCCACCCGCGCGCTGCTGGCCACTCCGCTCAACGGCAAGACCGTGCTGTTCGAAACCGGCATCGGCGCGTTCTTCGACCCGAAGATGCGCGAGCGCTTCGGCGTCGCCGAAAGCCATCACGTGCTGCTCGATTCGCTGCGCGAGGCGGGCTTCGAGCACACCGACATCGACGTCGTCGTCCTCAGCCACCTGCACTTCGACCACGCCGGCGGCCTGCTGGCGCCGTGGGCCGAGGGCAGGGCGCCGGAACTGCTGTTCCCGAACGCCACCTTCGTGCTCGGCCGCAGGCACTGGCAGCGCGCCTGCGATCCGCATCCGCGCGACCGCGCCAGCTTCATCCCGGAACTGCCGGGCCTGCTCGAGGCCAGCGGCCGCATCGAGTTCGTCGACGGCGAACGCGCGCCTTCGCTCGGCGACGCCGTGCGCTTCCACTACAGCGACGGCCACACGCCGGGGATGATGCTGGCCGAGATCCTCGGCCCGGACCTGCGCGACGGCAAGCCGCACGGCGGCGTGGTGTTCTGCGCCGACCTCGTGCCGGGGCTGTCCTGGGTGCACGTGCCGATCACGATGGGCTACGACCGCAACCCTGAGCTGCTGATCGACGAGAAGCAGGCCTTCCTCGACGACAAGCTGGCGCGCGGCGTGCACCTGTTCCTGACCCACGATCCCGACATCGCGCTGGTGCAGCTAGCCCGCGACGACAAGGGCCGCTTCACCACGATCCACCAGGTCCCGCGACTGGCCGCGCGCCCGTTGCACGGGGAGGACGCCGCATGATTCCACGCATCACCCTGTTCATCGCCTCGCTGCACGTGCTGCTGTACGTCGCGCTGGCGCTCCGTGTCGTGCTGCACCGGCGCGCGCACCGCATCGGCGTCGGCACCGGCGGCGACGACGCGATGACCCGCAAGGTGCGGGTGCACGCCAACTTCGCCGAGTACGTGCCGCTGGCACTGCTGATGCTGGCGCTGCTGGAGCTGTCGGGCTTCCGCGCCGGCCTGCTGTGGGCCTTCGGCGTGGTGCTGCTGCTGGCGCGCGTGCTGCACGCGATCGGCCTGGGCGGTTCGGCGGGCTACTCCTTCGGCCGCTTCGGCGGCGCGCTGCTGACCTTCGTCGTGCTGCTGGCGATGGCACTCGCCGGGATCTGGCGGACGCTGGTCGTGCATACGCTCTAGGGCATCTTGCTGCCACTGCCTTGTTCGCGTCGTTCCTGCGAGGCGCTTGGCCAGCCTTCGGCTGTTGCAAAGCGCCTCGCGGGGAAGGCGGGAATGTCATGGGGCTATTGATCCAGCCCGCAATTTGCAGGAGCGGCTTCAGCCGCGACCAGGCGCTCGACGATGTCGGCAAACGGTCGCTCGACGGGATCGTCCATCGCCCGGAACCGGGCCCGGAGTCGACTTTCGCGGTTGATCCGCCCGCGTCGGAAGTATTCCGAGAGAAAGTTGACTCAGGCCCCAGTTTTGATGTCCGCCACGACTTGACGACGCCCAAGACGGCGGATATGTTCGCCCTTGGAGTGCATTGCAGCAGTCAATGCCAATGGATGCCGTAACCGTCGGTTACGGCATCGATGGGGTCCAGGGAGCAACACGGAATGGAATCTGTGTCCGGGCCGGAGCGCGTCTCCGGTTTCCACGCGTCAATTTTCGAGTCATCGGCCATGCGGGTCGGCGACTGTGCTTCGCCGCTTCGCGCTTCCCGTCGCGCCGATGATCCTCCGTCGTCTCCTGTTCCTGCTGTCGGCGGGATGGCGGCATGCGCCATTGCCGCGCGATGCCCCGGCGGCGAGCCGGCAACCCGTATCGCCCCGGTTCGGTGGGCCACGACGGTCCTGCTTGCGGTCGCAACGATGCTGCTGTGCGCATGCGCGACGCCGGACGCGCCGGGCATTGGCGGGCGCTGGAGGCCGGTCAACCGGTTTGCGGAAACGCCGCAGGTGATTCCGCTGCAGCAGGCATACGTCTACCAGGCATCGCCCGCCGACGCGACGCTGAAGGCGATGCTGGCGCGGTGGGCGAAGGATTCGCGCGTGGATCTGTCCTATCAGCATCCCAACGACTTCACGCTGCACGAGCCGGTCGCCCGGATCCGGACGACGAGCCTTGAACAGGCCGCCGCGGCGCTGTCGTCCGCGTATGCCTCGTATGGCGTGAACGTCGCCGCCGAGCGGACGCGGATCGTCGTCAGCCAGGGCCTTCCCAGCGACGGAAGCGTCGCCGCGGGTGGGCGGGGCGAGTAGGGCGGGCCGCGGCGCATGTTCGGCAAGAAGAAAACCTCGTCGCCCGCGATCGATCGGGCCGTCTCGCAGGGCGTCAGCTACGAGTTGACCCTGGCCGACCGCATGCGCCGCAGCGAGCGGCGCGCCTGGATCGTCGCCTGGTGCGCGATCGTCATGTCCCTGGTCCTGGCCGGCGGCTATTTCCTGTTCCTGCCGCTGAAGGAGAAGGTGCCGTACCTGGTCATGGCCGATCCGTATACGGGGACCGCCACCGTGGCGCGCCTGGTCGGGAACTTCCAGGATCGCGACGTCACGACCGAGGAGGCGATCAACAAGAGCAACGTCGCCCAGTTCGTGCTTGCGCGCGAGTCCTACGACTCGGGCCTGATCGGCCAGCGCAACTGGCGGACCACGCTGTCGATGGCGGGCACCGCGGTGGCATCGCCGTACATCGCGCTGCATTCGGAAAGCAATCCGGAACAGCCGGCGCGGATCTATGGTGGTGCCAGGGCGGTTCGCGTGCGGATCCTCAGCATCGTGCTGATCGGCGGCGGGCAGGGGCGACCTCCGGGCGGCGCCACCGTGCGCTTCCAGCGCAGCATCTACGACAAGTCGCGCGGCCGCGCCGAGCCGCTCGACGGCAAGATCGCGACGCTGGAGTTCAGCTACAACCCGGACCTGCGGCTGGGCGAAGAGGACCGACTGCTCAATCCGCTCGGGTTCCGGGTCACCAACTATCGCGTCGACAACGATTTTGCCGCGGCGCCGCTGCCGGAGCGGGAATTTCCCGTGCCGCCGCCCACCATGCAATCGATCGCGCAGGCTGGTGCGGCAGGCGTCGTGCAGCAGGCGGGACAGGACCTGCAGGCGTCGCCCGGCGCGCAGTCCGCCGAAGTCGAAACCGCCAATGGAGCGCCGCCAGATCCGCAACCCGCGGAACGGATGGATGCGAACGCCGAGTAACGGAGTACGTCAGCGATGGATCGCACGAAACACTCGAGAACCTGGAAAGACCGCCATCTCGGCCCCGGACTTGATCCGGGAGGGAAACCCGGGCGCTTGGATGGCCGGGTTCTCCGCCGGGTTCGGAACGAAGAATCCAAAGGGGTTGGAGGCCTGCTCTCGCGCCTCGCCCTGGCCTTGCTGCTGGTGAATGCCGTGCTTCCCGCGGCCGCCCAGGTCGTCGAGGAGTACGAGTACCGCCCGGACCAGCTCTACCAGGTGCGGACCGGCCTGGGCATCACCACCCAGGTCGAACTCAGCCCGCACGAGGAGATCCTCGACTACAGCACGGGCTTCAGCGGCGGATGGGAACTCAGCCGCAGGGAGAACGTGTTCTACCTGAAGCCGAAGAACGTCGATGTCGACACCAACTTCATGGTGCGCACGGCGGCGCATTCGTACATCTTCGAACTGAAGGTGGTCGCGACGGACTGGCGCACGCTGGAGCACGCCAAGGCGGCCGGCGTGCAGTACAAGGTCAGGTTCGTGTATCCGGCCGACACCATGTTCGCAGGTGCGGACGCCGAGGTGGTCGAGGAGGTCGCCGAGTTGAGCACCGGCCTGCATCCCGACCGCGACTACTACTTCAACTACGAGTACGCCCATCGCAGGCGGCATCCGCAGTGGCTGATCCCGGCGACGGTCTACGACGACCGACGGTTCACCTACATCAGGATGGGCGACCGGACGCGTTTCCCGAGCGGAAATTTTCCCGCCGTCTTCGCCCGCGACAGCGAACGCGGCGACGAGTTCGTCGTCAATTCGACGGTCGAGGGCGACACCATCGTCGTCCACGGCACCTATCCGTACCTGGTCATTCGCCACGGGGATAGCGTGGTCGGCCTGCGCAGGAGTCCGGAGCTGTGATGCAAACGCCGCCCAACGAACACGACGATCCTGCTTCCGTCCGCGCGCAGGCATCGAATCCCTACCAGGGACGGCAGGCACCCGCCGAGCCGGACCTGGATGCCGATGCGCCCTACCTGCGGTCCTCCGACGTCCAGCGGCTCAACCGCAAGGCCCTGCTGTTCCTCGGTGGCATCGTGCTCCTGCTGCTGTGCGCCGCATTCTGGATCTTCAGCGGCGCCCTGTCCGGCGCGGACGAGCGCGCGGGCAGGCCGCAGCGCGGCGAGCAGGTGGTGATTCCAGCGGCGCCGCGGGAGCACCTTCCGGAACTGCCGCCGGAGCGGCCGGTGCCGCAGCCGACGGCGGACCTGCCGCCGCTGCCGGTGTACGAGGACGAGCCTTCCGCGCCCGCTTCGATGATGTCTCTACCCGGTGGCGGGTTGCCCGGGCGGCGCGAACTCTCGCTGCAGGAGCGGCGGATGCTGGACGTGCCTGGCACCTTCAGCGGCCTCACCGGCGATGGCAGCGCCAGCGGCGTCCCCGGAATGCTGCCGCCCGATGAATATGCGCGCCTGATGATGGCCGCAGGCAATGCGCCGCCGGCATCCGCCGCGCAGGCGGTTCCCGCGGGCGCGGCTGGCGCCAGGCCCCTGTACAACCCCAATACCCTGCTGCTGCGCGGGACCTACATCCGCTGCGTCCTGCAGTCCAGGGTGATCTCCGATTTCCCGGGCTATACCTCCTGCGTCGTCACCGAGCCGGTGTATTCGGTGAACGGACGCCGGCTGCTGTTGCCCAGGGGTTCCAGGGTGTCCGGAAGCTACGACAAGGACGCCGTCATCGGCGACCGGGTCGCGGTCGTCTGGGACCGGATCACCACGCCCAACGGGATGGACGTGAACATGCAGAGCCCGGGCGTCGACATGCTCGGCGCAGCCGGCAATCCCGGCCACTACACCGCGCACTGGGGCCAGCGAATCGGTTCGGCGCTGCTGATCAGCATGCTGAGCGACGCGTTCAAGTACGCCGGCGCCAGGCACGGCCCGCAGGAAACCTCGATCGCCAACGGCGTGGTCGTGCAGAGCCCCTACGAGAGCAATACCGCGCGGACGATGGAGCGCCTGGCCAACATGGCGCTGGAGCGGAACATGACGCGCCCGCCGACCGTGACGATCAACCAGGGCACGGTCGTGAACGTGTACGTGGCGCGCGACGTGGATTTCTCGGCGGTGTTGCGCTAGGCGGGATGACGCGATGGAGACCCGGACCGCCCCCGTAGCCAGAGTGTCCAGCGAGTTCCTGGACTACCAGTACCAGCTGCTCGGGATCCAGGGCCACATGGACTCGTCCGACGTCACCGAGATCTGCATCAACAGGCCGGGCGAGCTGTACCTGGAGACGCGACAAGGCTGGCAGCGCGACGACGTGCCGATGCTCACCTTCGAGCGCGCGCGCCAGTTCTGCACGACGGTGGTCAATGAGAGCAACACCGGGCAGCGGATCACCGATGCCGATCCGATGGTGTCGCTGACGTTTCCCACCGGCCAGCGAGCGCAGTTCGTGATCCCGCCCGCCTGCGACTCGGGCAAGGTCTCGATCACGATCCGCCTCCCCGCCAGGTTCAGCAAGACCCTGGAGGAATACGAACAGGATGGCTTCTTCGACGAGATTCTGGAGCAGGCGCAGGCCGTCGACGGACACGACCTGGAACTGCTGGAGCTGCAGCGCTCGCGCAACTACGCCGAATTCTTCCGCAAGGCCGTGCAGTGCCACAAGAACATCGTGGTCGCGGGCGCGACCGGCAGCGGCAAGACGACCTTCATGAAGTCGCTGGTCAACCACATCCCCGACCACGAACGCCTGGTGACGATCGAGGACGCCCGCGAACTGTTCCTGCGCCAGCCGAACGTCGTGCACCTGCTGTACTCGAAGGGCGGCCAGAGCGCCAGCAACGTCACCGCGAGGACCTGCATGGAAGCCTGCCTGCGCATGAAGCCCGACAGGATCATCCTGGCCGAACTGCGCGGGGACGAATCCTTCTACTTCATCCGCAACTGCGCCTCCGGGCATCCGGGCTCGATCACCAGTTGCCACGCAGGCAGCACCACGCAGACCTGGGACCAGCTCGCGCTGATGGTGAAGGCGTCCGCGGAGGGCTCCGGCCTGGAGTTCGAGGTCATCAAGCGCCTGCTGAGGATGACCATCGACATCGTGGTGCACATCAAGGCGCATGCCGGGCGGCGATACATCACCGGGATCGATTTCGACCCGGCCCGCATGCTGGCGCAACCGTCGGGGAACGGCAGATGAAAGACGCGAACGATCGCGCTCCGGTGCCAGCCATGACCCGCAGGAACGGAGGCTGACCGCCATGTTGCCCGGCATGGAGCTGATGGGCTGCGCCGACCTGGCCGTTCCGCGGGAGGTCATGCACCATGTCGTGCGCATCGAATCGTCCTTCAATCCCTACGCGATCGGCGTCGTCGGCGGCCGGCTGGCAAGGCAGCCACGCAGCCTGCCCGAAGCCGTCTCGACCGCGCGCATGCTCGAAGAGCGCGGCTACAACTTCTCGCTCGGCCTGGCCCAGGTCAATCGCCACAACCTCGCCAGCCAGGGCCTGGCCACCTTCGAGATGGCGTTCGACGCCTGTCCGAACCTGCGGGCCGGCTCGCGGATCCTCGCCGACTGCTATCGCCGCGCCGGGGAGGACTGGGGCAAGGCCTTGAGCTGCTACTACTCCGGCAACTTCGTCACGGGCTTCCGGCACGGCTACGTGCAGAAGGTGCTGGCCTCCTGGCGTGGAGAGGGCGGAAGCATTCTGCTCCTGGCCAACGGGCTGCCCGAGCGCCGGGCCGGCCATGCAGCGGCGGCGACGACTGCCGCCGACCCGTCGTCGATCGTGATGCGGCGCATACGGGAGGCCGCCTCCTCCGTGTCGGTTGAGTGGATGCAGCCGCAGGCATCGATATCGGTGGTCGCACCGGCGGCAGTTTCGTCGCAGGTCGCAGCGCTCGTTCCGTCGCAGCCGGGCACGCCGGCCGCGACCGTCCCTGATGCACCCGTGGTCGTGCAACCGATGAACACCGTCCCTGCGCAGTCCGTGCAGGACGGCCCGCTTCCGGCAGTCGCCGGCCCACCGATCTCGCCAGGGAGGGATGACGCCTTCGTCTTCTAGGGAACTTCTGAACGAACCGATTTCCGATCGTCATTCCCGCGAATGCGGGAACCCGGTGTCTTTTTGCCTTCAGTGAATTGAAGGCGCTGGATCCCCGCCTTCGCGGGAATGACGGGCCTTGTTCAGAACGGCCCTGGCAGTACGCGCCACGAACGGCGCAGCAGCACCGCAGCACCACAACAGCAGCCATCGTTTCCACCAACGTTCGGAGTCAGACCATGAACCACACACCACAGACCACAATGTTCCGGCAGTTCGTCCAGGGGGGCGCGATGGCCATCGCCTTCGTGGCGCTGGTGGCGCTTCCGGAACTCGCCCTCGCGCAGGACGGCACGGGCGCGCGCGGCCGCGTCGAGACCTTCTTCACCAACATCAACGGATTGCTCAACGTCGCTTCCATCGCCGTGGTCACGATCGCGGTGATCTTCGCCGGCTACCAGGTCGCGTTCAACCACAAGCGCATCGGCGACGTCGCGCCCGTGCTGATCGGCGGATTCCTGATCGGCGCCGCGGGACAGATCGCGAAGATGCTGCTGCCCGACGACGTCACCTCCACCGCGATGCTGGTGGCGCAGACGCTGCTGCAGCATGCATAGGAACGTCCTGTTCCGGGGTTGCACGCGACCGGCCATGTTCATGGGGGTGCCCTACGTGCCCTTCGCGATCGGGGCCGGCGCGTGCCTGCTGCTGACCTTCTACATCAACATGTTCTTCCTGGCCCTGCTTCCGGTGGTGGTCTTCGTCATGCGGCAGATGGCGCGCCGCGACGAGATGATCTTCCGCCTGCTCGGCCTGCGCTGGAGGTTCCGGACCAGGGTCCGGAACCTCCAGCGGCACGAGGGCATGTGGGTGTTCACCCCAAACAGCTACCGCAGCCAGTTCCACCAGAACACCACGGATCGGTAACCGCATGCTGGCGCCAGACACGTCCATCGCAGAGTTCATCCCGCTGTCGTCGCACGTTTCCCCGAACGTGGTGAAAACGACCGGCGGCGACTTCCTGCTCACCTGGCGGCTCGCCGGTCTGCCGTTCGTCGGGCGGGAAGAGTGGGAGCTCGAGCACCGGCACAACACCTTCAACCGGATGCTGCAGACCCTGCGCGCGCCGGATTTCGTCAATGTCGCGTTCTGGGTGCACGACATCCGGCGGAAAGGCCGCGTGCAGATGGCCGGCACGTACGACCAGGCGTTCAACCAGCAGCTGTCGGACGAGTACTACGCCGCGCTGTCGTCGCAGAAGATCATGCAGAACGAGCTGTACCTGACGATGATCTACCGCCCCGTCGTGGCCGGGAAGAAGTTCGTCGAGAAATCCGCGGACGTCTCGCGGCTGCAGGCGGAACAGGACCATGCCGTCGCCAAGCTCCTGGAACTGGCGGGCAACGTCGAGGCCGTGCTCAAGGACTACGCGCCCGCGCGGCTGGGCGTGTACGAGGCCGACAATGGCGTCGTCTTCTCCGAGACGCTGGAGTTCTTCGGCTATCTGCTCAACCGCATTTCCGAGCCGGTCCCGGTCCTGCGCGCGCCGGTCTGCGAGTACCTGTCGGTCAGCCGGCACATGTTCTCGGCCAGGACCGGCGACTTCGTGGTCAGCGCGCCGGGCGGGGAGAATCACTTCGGCGCGATCCTGAACATCAAGGAATACACCGACGGAACCTGGCCGGGCATCCTCAACGGGCTCAAGTACCTGGACTTCGAGTACGTCATCACGCATTCCTTCAGCCCGATGGGGCGGCAGGATGCGCTGAAGGTCCTCGACCGCACCAAGGGCATGATGATTTCCTCCGGCGACAAGGCGGTCAGCCAGATCGTCGAGCTCGACCATGCCATGGACCAGGTGGCGTCCGGCAACTTCGTGCTGGGCGAGTATCACTTCATCGTGGCCCTGTACGCACCCGACCAGCAGCAGCTGTCGCAGAACATCGCCACGGCCCGCGCCGAGCTGTCCAATGCCGGCTTCGTGTCGGCCAAGGAAGATCTGGCGGCGTGCTCGTCCTTCTACTCCCAGATCCCAGGAAACTGGAAATACCGCACGCGCCTGGCCAACGTCAGCTCTCTCAACTTCCTCGGCCTGTCCCCCCTGCACAACTTCGCGACCGGAAAGCGCGACCACAATCCCTGGGGCGAATGCGTGACCGCGCTGCAGACCACCAACGGGCAGCCGTACTACTTCAATTTCCATGCCACCCATCCCGCGGAGAACTCCGTGGGCGAGAAGGCGATCGCCAACACCATGGTGATCGGCAAGTCCGGCACCGGAAAGACCGCCCTGATCAACTTCCTGCTCAGCCAGGTGCAGAAGTTCGACCCGGTGCCGACCATCTTTTTCTTCGACAAGGACCGCGGCGCCGAGATCTTCGTGCGCGCCTGCGGTGGCAACTACCTCGCGCTGGAGAACGGCCAGCCGACCGGTTTCAATCCCTTCCAGTGCGACCGCACCGACGCCAACGTCCAGTTCCTCGGGGACCTGGTCAAGGTGCTGGCCGGCAAGTCGCACTACACCGCGCGCGAAGACGAGGACATCTTCCGCGCGGTGGAAAGCATGCTCGACATGCCCAGGCACCTGCGCTCGATGACGAACTTCCAGAAGAGCCTGCCCAACATGGGCGATGACGGGCTCTACGCCAGGCTGCGCAAGTGGACCGCGGGCAATGCGCTGGGCTGGGTGTTCGACAATCCGGTGGACACCATCGACCTCGGGCGCGCCAGCATCATCGGCTTCGACTACACCGACGTCATCGACAACGCCGAGATTCGCGTGCCGGTGATCAACTACCTGCTGCACCGGCTCGAGGACCTGATCGACGGCAAGCCGCTGATCTACGTCATGGACGAGTTCTGGAAGATCCTCGACGGCGGCGGCGCGCTCAAGGACTTCGCGAAGAACAAGCAGAAGACCATCCGCAAGCAGAACGGCCTGGGTATCTTCGCCACGCAGAGTCCCGAGGATGCGCTGGCCAGCGACATTTCCGCGGCGCTGGTCGAACAGACGGCCACCCTGATCCTGCTGCCCAACCCGAATGCCGCCCGCGAGGACTACATCGAGGGGCTGAAGCTGACCGAGGCAGAGTTCCAGGTCGTCAAGAGCCTGGACGAGCGCTCGCGCTGCTTCCTGGTCAAGCAGGGGCACGCATCGACCGTCTGCCAGCTCAACCTGCGCGGAATGGACGACGCCTTGGCGGTCATCTCCGCCAGCACCGACAACATCGAGATCATGCACCGGATCGTCGCCGAGGAAGCCGGGCATCTGGAGGTCGACAAGGATGCGCTTCGCCCCGAGGACTGGCTCCCCCGGTTCTTCGAGGAGCGCAAGGGCTCCGGCAGGTCCCCGTCTTCGCCCTCGCCCCGGGGCGGGCGCCGGGGGATCGCGGAATCTTCTCCCGTGGCGGAGGAGCCACAGCGCGCCCGGCTGCGAAGCATCGATGGGTCGCGGGCCTGAGGGACTTCAACCATGTGCGTGATATTGTTCGAAACGTTGATCTCATCAGGAAAAGGAGTCCCTCAATGAGACACATTCTCCGCGGTTCCATGGGTGCCATTCTCTTGGCCGTGGCCGGCCTCTTCCTCGCTTCGTCGGCGAATGCGCAGACCCCGGTCACCGACGCCGTCCACATCACCACCAACAAGTTCGCCTGGGTCGAGCAGTACAGGCAGATGTACGCCGACGAGCTCAACCAGCTCGAACAGATCCGCAACCAGGTCCAGCAGATCCAGGCCAAGGTCCGCGACATCCAGCAGCAGCAGGTCAACGGACTGAAGTTCCTGGGCACCCGGGGCTACAGGGACAGTGCGCTGACGGAGCGCTCGGACCTGGAATTCATCGAGGAGACCTGCGGTTCGCTGGGCGGCGGCCTTGGCGACCTCCTGTCGGGATCATCAGGGCCCGAGCGCGTGAGCAAGGCGCGCGAGCGCCAGTACGCCGCCTGCATGGAACTGGTCCGTGCGGAGAACCGGCGCTACAACGTCGTGGTCAAGACGCTCAACACGATCCGGGAGCGCGACGAGGAAATCGCCCGTCTCCGTGCGGACAGCCAGGCCGCCTCCGGCGAGGACCGCGGGCGGATTGCCCGCAACGACAACAGCATCGCGCAGCTGGAAGCGCAGCACGCGCTCGACGTGGAGAATTCCCACCGGACCCTGCAGGCCTACGACGCCCACATCAGTACGCTGAAGGACGAGATGTCGCGAGCGGGGCAATCCGCGTTCAACGACAAGCGCAACAGCCTGTTCGGGCAGGTGGTCCAGTACGGCACCCTGAAGGCGGCGCTCCAGGTGGCACGCAGAAGGGATCGCTGAGCCCGGTCCGGACGATCTTCGCGACCGGCATGGATACGGATGTCTTGTGCACAGGGAACAGAAATGGATGGTGGAATTCTGACGCTGGCCGGCACGTTGTTGGACCTCATTCCCCTTCAGGCGGGTTTGCCCAGCTTCGTGTTCTTCCACGAGATCAACTCGTTCATCGACGACGAGCTGATCCACGACTACCTGCCCAACCTCGGCACCCGCGTCATCCAGGTGCTCGGTGGGATCGGCGTGCTCATCCTCACCCTGTGGATCATGATCCAGGGCTACCGCATCGTGACCGGGACGTCGCGCGAGTCGATGATGGCGCTGGTGGTCGGTGCGCTCCGGGCGACCTTCATCGTCGGCATCGCGCTCGGGCTCGGGGCGTCCTTCGGCTCGATCTACGGCACGGTGACCGACGGACTGTCGAGCACGATCAACGAGACCATGACCGGCGACGCGGACGGGGAGGGCGCGTACGAGAACATCGACCGGACGCTGGCCATCCTGCAGGCGGCGCTGGTCGTGGTCGATTCGGTGGACAGCACCTACGACGAGGAAACCCGGGAGCAGAAGGAACGCACGCTGGCATTGATCACGGCCGGCCTCGGCCTGCCGGCGATCACGGCGGCGGCCGCGATCATGTTGAACAAGTTCGCGATCGGGCTGGTATTGGCGCTGGGGCCGCTGTTCATCCTGTGCCTGTTGTTCGAGCAAACCAAGCCGCTGTTCCACAAGTGGCTGCTCTACGGCATAGGCGCGATCTTCTCGATGGCGGTCCTGACCGTGACGGTCACCCTGGCGCTGGACATGGTGATCGCCGTGGGCATGGCGTTCTGGGTCAGCAGCATGATTCCGGGAGTCGGCTTGCCGGGCAGCGAAAACGTGACCAGCATGGCGATGCAGCAGGGCGGACTGGGCCTGATCCTGACGACGCTGATCGTGAGCGCATCGCCGATCGCGGCGATGCTGTTCCAGGGCACGCTGGGCCAGTTCAGCCCGTATAACGCGTTCCAGCAGCAACCGCATCCGGGTTCGCCGGGGAATCCGGGCGGGACTATGGGTGGATATCAATACGCTTCGCCGCCGGCACAAGCCCCAATCGTGCATGGCGGCCAGCTGAACAGTAGTCGCAGTATTGGTTGATTTAAGGTGGTTTGATATGAGGCTGCTTCAGATCATTGGCTTCGCGCTGATCTTGCTTGGATCATCAGGGCTGGGCTTCGCTCAAACAGGTTGTCCTCAAGGTGTCGGGCCAGGTTCGCCACAATGTGGTCCTGGTGGTGGCAGCATGAGTACTTCGCCACCGCCGCCTAGCCGGCCGACGGCACGATGGAAATCTACATGGGGGGCCTTTGCCGAAGATTATGAGCTTGCTCTTGTCGGTACTTCGACAGGAGAACGCTCTGAACGGGCCGCGCGTCAAGCCGCTACAAAGAAATGCAGGGCTATGGGTGGGAGAAGTTGTAAGTCAAACTTCGCCTACAGGGATGGCTGTGCCGTGATTGTTGAACCTGTTCCGATGGTCGCCCCAGCAATGGGATTTAGCCAATCGGCGCCAACGCTGGAGGATGCTGTGCGCATGGGGCTAACCGCATGCAATGACGCTAATGGCGGCGACAAATGTAGGATTGTCTACTCCAACTGCACTAAACCCTACTTGGTCTACGACTGATCGGAATTTGACAGGATGTCATCGTTCCCTCCAAAACTTTCCGCGTTCATAACGATCGCTGCGCTGCTTTGCGTGGCGATGCCGCCCCTGATTGCCTGTAGCCAATCGATGAATACCCAGACCAAGCCCGAGCATCGCGAGAATCCAAGCCCCGAACAGGCGTACCGCCTGACGATGCGGATCGATGGCGAGCCTGGAGAGTTCGGCTGGATCCGGGGCTTCGTGCAGTACGACGTGGTGAATCGGGAGTGCTTGCCGCCGCCGAAGGAGAATCCTGGGGGGTATCAGTCACCGGTCCCGACGCGATCAGTTCCGTTTGGTCTTGAGCGGTTGCCCGATGGAGAGTATGTCGGGACGGTCTTTGTTGACGGAATGATGGACGAGGACTACCACGGTCGCGGGATATGCCGGTGGGCATTGAAGAACGTGCAGGTGCAGCTGAGGGCGACAGGTGCCAAGAATGAAACATTATTCATGGCCGATCTTTATGGCGGAGAATTGCTGGCAGGGCAGGCGAAGAAGATTCATTACTCCAAGCGGAGTTATCCCCGACATCCGGACTCAACATTGGATGAGCCCTTGAGTTCTGGCCAGACAGATCGTTCAAGGATGGCTTCTTATCTGACCGATGAGGACTTGTTCACGATCATCCTGTCGGCGCAGGAGGCGGCGCCGTGAGCCTGACCTCACAGCAGTATGCCGACTTGGCCGACCATAGTTACGACCGTGACGGAAACATGGCCCAACTGGCCAGGGCCAAGGAAGTCGTTGAGATCAATGGTTCAAATTACAAGATACTCGAGTTCGCCGATAACCCCAGGACGGGCTATCAGGGAACGATCTACCAGCATGTAGGGAGTGGCGCGATCGTGGCGGCGCATCGCGGTACTGAATTTGGCCGCGAGCCATTCAGGGACGGCGTGATCGCCGATAGTGGCATGGTGTTCAGTCGGGTCAACAGCCAGGCCGGCGACGCGATCGCGCTGACGCGGCGGGCACGCGAACATGCAAGCAATCCCGAAGTGATCGAGGGCTATGGCCGTGCCCCCGGAGTCACTGTCACCGGTCATTCGCTCGGCGGAACGCTGGCCCAGCTATCCGCACACCACTTCGACCTGCGCGGCGAGACGTTCAACGCCTATGGCGCGGCCAGTCTGGACCGTCGGATTCCCGAGGGTGGCTATCGGGTGCTGAACCACGTGATGGCGGTGGATGCGGTCAGTTCGGCCAGCCCGCACTATGGGCAGGTTCGTGTATATGCGACATCCCAGGAGATCACGACGCTGAGGCGGGCCGGATACCACGACAACATCGTGCTCGATGTCCTGCGTCCGAACCTTCCGGTCACTGCATCGGCACTCTCCGGCGGTTCGCACAGCATGCACAACTTCCTGCCGGTGGATGGAGACGGGCGTCCCGATCGCTCGGCGCTGGCTGACCCGGCGATGCGCGAGCGGGCCGATGAGCATCGGCGGATGATCGGCGTGTACCGGCAGGAGGTGGGGACGCTCCGTGGCGGCGTGAGCACGCTCTCGCGCGGCCCGGCGGGCGTGGTGCTGGACGGGATCGACTGGCTGCGTGGTCCGGTGCCGGCGGGCGAGCCCGCCGCACGCGATGAGCGTGAACGGGCGCAGGAACAGGTGACGGAGGCGAAGTACAGCGCCGTGGGAGATCTGCTGGGGGCGGTCCGCAGCGGGAACCCGAACGCCCTGCGGGCAGCGACGCTGGCATTGCAACAGTCGGAATGTGGCCGGGCATGGCAACAGCAGGTGGCGGAACACCGACGGGAGTTGGACGGGACCGAACGGACACTGGAGATGCCGCCGGCCGGGCAGCGGCTGGCGCAGGAAGCGGGCGTGGTGCGTTGAGCGTGCGGGGATGACGTCGGCATCGCTCCGGCTCGGCACCTCCTTCGGACCGATCTACGGCACGGTGATCGACGGGCTGTCGAGCACGATCAACGAGACCATGACCGGGGATGCGGACGGGGAAGGTCCGGCACGCTGATTCGATCGTGGGTTGGCGTCATGGGGAACCTCCCGCAACACTATCAGTATTCGGGGTGTTCCAGATTCCCATGTGTGATGGACGGTCGGATCGCGGCTCTTGTGATGGCGGCGAAGCGATACGCATTCGTTTGGATACTGGAAGAGGGAAGATCATGAGAACAGGGATCGTGCTGTGCGCTTTGCTTGTGTTCCAAGGGCTTGCGGCCGACGTTGCCAACGCACAGGGCCGGGCCGAGGTCGTGGAGGCGCGAAGCGCCGGACCGTACGCGCAGATCGAAACTACGGCAACGAGCGAAGTGCTGGCGGAGTTCCGATCACCAGACCCTTCGATTCGGGATGCCGCCCTGCAGAAGGCCCTGGACCAGCCGCAGAACTATGCGCCGCCCGCGCACTATGCCGCCGCTGCGTCACTGATGGAGAGGCAGCGGCCGGAAGATGCGATCTTCTGGTTCTACGTTGCGCATATGCGGGCGGTCAACGATGCGTTGATCCTCACGGACACCACCGCAGCGAGTGGCGTGGACAGCTTGAGGGCGTCGTACGGAGACGCCATCCTGCAGTACGCCGAGTCGGTCCCCGAAGTATGGTGGCGACAGGCCAGCGCTGCTGTCGACTGGGAGCGGCGCAATGCCCCCGACTACGACCGCAGGTGGTTGGCATTGCACGGCATGCGAGCGATGAGGTATTCGTTGGCTGCCGACGGAGGGACGGTCTTCGAGGAGATCACCGTGCCGGTTGAACAGTGGGAAGATATCGGCGAAAGCAACAGGCAAAGAATGCTTGAGATCGTGCGCGCGGCGATTGCCGAAAGCGGAGGAGTCGTAGATGCGGCACGGTGACCGACCGTCATGGTTGCTACTGCCGGGTTGCAGGAGCGCATCCAGGCGCGATGCTTTGCAGGTACCGTCGGGCCCGGTCGCGGCTGAAGCCGCTCCTACAGGATGCGGGACGGGTCAGTGGGGATTGTCCGGGGGCATCAGGGTGGCGTTGAGCAACTGCGCCAGTCGTGCGCCGGCGAGTTGGAGCTGCCGTTCGGCAATGGGGCGATGTCGCTGCAGATAGTCGTCATCGATCCTCGGCCTTGGCGGATAGAGGCCCGGGGTCTGGACGATCCTGCAGGACTGTTCCGCCCATACGACGGGGGCGCTAGGGGTGTACGGGTCGATATCCGTCGGCAGCGGGTCCGGGTCCAGTCGTAGCCGCGCTTCGTAGGCGTCCTCGCCGAGCTTGGCCGACGCCAGCAACCGGCTGTCCCATAGCGAATGCAGGTTGGTGCCCTTGCCGTGCAGGTTCACCTGCATGGTGTTGCCGCCGCGGTCGCGGGCGTAGCCGGCGTGCAGGGGCTGGTGCAGGTCGCCGACGAAGTGGACGACGAACTTCAGCGCCTGCAGGCGTTCGGCATCGGGCCGGGTGCGGTCGGCGAGGATGTCGGCCTGGACGCGGATCGCTTCGACCACGCAGTCGCCGTTCGGGCAGGCGTGGGCGGCGTCGTAGGCGCAGTCGTGTTCGCCGATGTTGATGAAGTGCCAGCGGGTCGAGCGTTTGCCGAGGTCGGGGTCGTTCGCGCGCAGGTCGTCGGCCCAGTTGGCGATGTCGGCGAGCGATGGCACTTGTTCGGTCGCGAGCAGTCGGTCGATTTCGGCGCGCGCCTGCGGCGTGAGCCGGGGTTCGGCGAGGCGGGCGACGAGGCGGTGGCCGAGGGGGCCCCAGGCCTGCGCGATGCCGGACCAGGACAGCACGGCGCAGGAAAGGAGGAGGGCGACGAGGATGCGGGGCATGGCCGCACTTTAGCGGATGCGATGGTGGAGGTGGCTTCCTGGGGGGCGTGGATAGGTCTTATGGGGAGTGGGGAGTTGTTGCTGTCGTGTCCGGGGAGTAGATCCCTCACTGCGTTCGGGATGACAGGTTTGGGTGCGGGACGATCGGGATGGCAGGTTTGGGTGCGGGATAATCGGGATGACAGGTTTGGGTGCAGGGCGATCGGGTCGGAGGCAGCATCCGGGAAGGACGCAACGAACAGCGTCTGGTTTCGGGACGACGCCGATCGCCCGGAGGTTCGACCCCACGAGCCCCGACAGGGCCGGGGCTCGCGATCGGATCAGAACTTCGCCACCCAGGCCACGCCATAGACCAGCGGGTCGATGTTGGCGGTGCCGACCCTGGTGCCGTTGACCTTGACGTCGCTGTCGATGTCGGCCCAGCGCGCGTCGATGCGGATCGCGCTGCGTTCGCCGACGGCGAAGTCGACGCCGGCGTGCGCGGCCAGGCCCCAGGAATCGCCGAGCTTGAGATCGGTGCCGGCCAGCGCGCCGGTGGTGTCTTCGCTGAAGAAGGTGGTGTAGTTCAGGCCGAGGCCGACGAAGGGCGTGGCCTTGCTGCGGTTGGCGAAGTGGTACTGCAGCGAGACCACCGGCGGCAGTTGCTTGCTGCTGCCGACCTTGCCGACGCCGCGGATGTCGATGTCGTGCCGGAACGGCAGGGCGGCCAGCACTTCGATGCCGAGGTTGTCGCGCAGGAAATATTCGAAGGTGATCGTGGGGCGGACGCTGTTGCCGACTTCGGTGGGCGGCAGCGGGCCGAGGCCGAGGGCGGTGGCGTCGAGGCTGCCGTTGCCGGATTTTGGGTCGACGTTGTGGACGCCGAGGCCGAGGGTCCAGTCGCCCCTGGACTGTGCGGCGGCGGGCAGGGCCGTGGCGGCAAGGATCGCCGCCAGCAGCCACGTGGTGGTGCGTTTCATGGGGGTTGCTCCGTGTGGGGTCGCCGACAGTCTGGTCCGGGCCCCGCGGCTAACACCTTGATCAGGATCATTGCAGTCGCAACCACCGCGGCACCGGTGATCGCGGCGCGTCCCGCGACGGCGGCCTGCTAGAATCCACTTCCTTTTCCATCCTGTCCGGGAGTCCGCGCACCATGGCGATCAAGGTAGGCATCAACGGTTTCGGCCGCATCGGCCGCAACGTGTTGCGTTCGGCAGTCCAGAACTTCGGCGACGACATCGAGATCGTCGGCATCAACGACCTGCTCGAGCCCGTTTACCTGGCCTACATGCTGCGCTACGACTCGGTGCACGGCCGCTTCAAGGGCGAGGTGTCGATCGACGACGGCACGCTGGTGGTCAACGGCAAGCGCATCCGCCTGACCCAGGAGCGCGATCCGGCGAACCTGAAGTGGGACGAGGTGGGCGCCGAGGTGGTGATCGAATCCACCGGCCTGTTCCTCGACAAGGCCACCGCGCAGAAGCACCTCGACGCGGGCGCTTCGAGGGTGATCCTGTCGGCGCCGTCGAAGGACGATACGCCGATGTTCGTGTTCGGCGTCAACGACAGGACCTACAAGGGCGAGGCGATCATCTCCAACGCCTCGTGCACCACCAACTGCCTGGCGCCGATCGCCAAGGTGCTCAACGACAAGTGGGGCATCAAGCGCGGCCTGATGACCACGGTGCACGCGGCCACGGCCACGCAGAAGACGGTCGACGGCCCGAGCAACAAGGACTGGCGCGGCGGCCGCGGCATCCTCGAGAACATCATTCCTTCGAGCACCGGCGCGGCCAAGGCCGTGGGCGTGGTGATCCCGGAGCTCAACAAGAAGCTGACCGGCATGAGCTTCCGCATCCCGACCAGCGACGTGTCGGTGGTCGACCTGACCGCGGAACTCGAGAACCCGGCGAGCTACGACGAGATCAAGGCCGAGATGAAGGCGCAGAGCGAAGGCGCACTCAAGGGCATCCTCGGCTACACCGAGGACAAGGTGGTCGCCACCGATTTCCGCGGCGATGCGCGCACCTCGATCTTCGACGCCGACGCCGGCATCGCGCTCGACCCGACCTTCGTCAAGATCGTCAGCTGGTACGACAACGAGTGGGGCTATTCCAACAAGTGCCTGGAAATGGTGCGCGTGGTCGCCGGCAAGTGAGCCGGCGGTAGCCCGAGGCGATACCCGGAGCCCCGCTTGCGCGGGGCTTCTTGTTTTCGCGGTCCGGCCCGCTAAGGTGGCCGGCAATGCGCCCGCAGCGGCGCCCGACGGGATGGCGGAATGGAAGGTCTCCTGACCCTGCTGGTGCTGGTGGTGCTCGCGGTGCCGGTGCTGTTGATCGTGGCGCTGGTGTCGATCGGCGGGCTGAAGCGTCGCGTTGCGGACCTGGAGGACGCCGTCGTGCGCCTGCAGGCCGGCGCCGAAGGGCCTTCGCGCGCGGCCGCGCCTGCGTCCGTGCAGCGTGAGACGCCTGATATTGCAGCGCCGCCGCGCGCAGCGGCCCCGGCCGAACCCACGCTGGCGGAACTGACGGCATCCCCGCCGTCGACGGTCGTGCCGCGGACACCCGCGCCGGCCACCGGCCCTGCGGCGCCGGCTCCGCCACCGCTGCCGCCGCGCGTGGACGTGGCGCCCGGTGTGGTTCCGCCGCCGCCGCGTCGTCCGGCCGCGCCACCACCGCCGCCTCCGCCGAATTTCGCCGACGTCGCGCTGCGCGCGGTGAAGCGCTGGTTCACCGTCGGCAACGTGCCGGTAAAGGTCGGTATGCTGGTGCTGCTGGCGGGCGTGGCGGCGCTGCTCAAGTACGGCAACGACCAGGGCTGGTTCCATCTTCCGATGGAACTGCGCCTGGCGGGCGTGGCCGCGGCGGCGCTGGCGGGGCTGGTATTCGGCTGGCGCCAGCGCATCGACAGGCCGGCGTTCGCGCTGGCGCTGCAGGGCGGCGCGATCGGCGTGCTGCTGCTGGTGGTGTTCGCGGCGTTCAAGCTCTACGGGCTGCTCCCGGCGGGCGCCGCGTTCGGCCTGAGCATCGCCTTGGTTGCCGGGCTCGGCGTGCTCGCGGTGCTGCAGGATTCGCGCACGCTGGCGGTGCTCGGCATCCTCGCCGGTTTCCTCGCGCCGATCTGGCTGTCGACCGGCAGCGGCAGCCACGTCGCGCTGTTCTCGTACTACGCGGTGCTCAACGCGGCGATCTTCGGCATCGCCTGGGTCAAGTCGTGGCGGGTGCTGAACCTGCTGGGCTTCGCCTTCACCTGGGGCATCGGCATCCTCTGGGGCGTGCTGGCGTACTCGCCGGACAAGCAGGCGAGCACGCAGCCGTTCCTGGCGCTGTTCTTCGCCTTCTACCTGCTGCTGCCGATCCTGTATGCGCGCAGGCGCCCGCCCGGTCGCCGCGACCTGGTCGACGGCTGCCTGCTGTTCGGCACGCCGCTGGTCGCGTTCTCGCTGCAGGCGGCGCTGCTCGACGGCGACCGCATGCCGCTGGCGTTCTGCGCGCTGGCGCTGGCCGTGGTGTATGCGGCGCTGGCGTGGGCGCTGCGGCGGCGCGAAGGCTACGCCGTGCTGGCGCAGGCGCACGCGCTGCTGGCGGTGGGCTTCGCCACGCTGTCGGTGCCGCTGGCGCTGTCGGCGCGCGCCACCGCCTGCGTATTCGCGCTCGAGGGCGCGGCGCTGGTGTGGCTGGGCCTGAAGCAGCGGCGCGCGCTGCCGCAGTGGACCGGCCTCGGCCTGCAGCTGGCGGCGGCGGTGGCGTATTCGCTCGGCATGTCGACGCTGCCGGCGCCCGATGCGCAGGCGGTCGCGAACCCCGCGTTCATGGGCGCGCTGCTGATCGCGCTCGCCGGCTTCGCCAGCGCCTGGTCGTACCGCGACGACGGCGAGCCGCGCATCGCGCTGATGTACTACCTGTGGGGACTGGCCTGGTGGGCCGGCAACCTGTTCCACGAGATCATCGCCTTCGTCGACGGCGATGCGCAGGTCGACGCGATGCTGGCGGCGACCGCGGTCACCGGCTGGCTGGCGGCGGAAGTGCACCGCCTGCGCCCGGCGCGCGCGCTGGCGGCGACGACGCTGCTCGCGCTGGTCGCGGCGATCCCGTTCGCACTGCTGCAGACCGCGGTCCACGGGCATCCGTTCGACGGCGCGGGCATCTGGGCGTGGCTGGCCTACGCGCTGCTCGGCGTGCGCAGCCTGCTGTGCCTGCGCGCGGACGACGATCGCATCGGCGACTGGGCGCAGTTCGCGTGGTGGCTGGTGTGGCCGTCGGTGCTGGCGCTGTTCGCGGGCTGGCTGACGGAGCATTTCGGGCTGGACCATGGCTGGACCCTGGCGGCGCTCGCGCTGCCGTGGATCGTGCTGATGCTGGTGTCGATGGCGCGCTGGCCGCTGCTGCACGTGCCGCGCGGCGAGCGTTTCGACGACCTGTGCCTGCCGCTGCAGGTGACGGTGTCGCTGCTGCTCGCGCTGTGGTGGTGGTCGACGCAGCTGGCGCCCGGCGATGCCGCGCCGCTGCCGTGGCTGCCGCTGCTCAATCCGCTGGAGCTGGTGCAGGTGGGCGTGCTGGTGCTGCTGGCGCGCTGGCTGTGGTCGGACGAGGCGCCGCGCGCGCTGGCGTCGATGCGGGTGACGCTGCTGTCGGCGGCCGGTTTCGCGCTGGTCACCGCGATCACGCTGCGCGCCGTGCACCAGTGGGGCGGCATCGCCTGGGACGCGCGCCTGGTCGAAAGCAGCCTCGCGCAGACCAGCCTGACCGTGGTCTGGAGCCTGCTCGGCGTGATCGGCTGGATCGCGGGCTCGCGCCGCGGCCAGCGCACGCTGTGGCTGGCCGGCGCGGTGCTGATGGGCGTGGTGCTGGCGAAGCTGGTGCTGGTGGATCGCCAGCACCTGGGCGACCTGCTGGGCATCGGCTCGTTCATCGCCTACGGCTTGCTGTGCACCTTGGTGGGCTACCTCGCGCCGGCGCCGCCGCGCGAGCAGGCAATCGAGAACGGAGAGGCCGCATGATGCGCCGGACCGGAATCCTGTGGCTGGCGCTGCTGGCGGGCGTTGCATTCGCAGGTCCCGTCGACGATTACGCCACGCAGTGGCCGATCGCCTTGTCCGGCGACGATGCCGGTGCCTATGGAGTGACGCTCGATGCCTCGGTCTATCGCCAGGCGCAGTCGCCGGCCTTGCGCGATGTCGATGTCATCAACGCCGAGGGCGTCGCGGTGCCCGCCCAGCTGTTTCGTCCCGACGACGGCATGACGGAGGCGGACAGGCGCGTGCCGGTGCGCTGGTTCGTGCTGCCGACCACCTCCACGGTGGCGTCGGGTGACTGGTCGATGGCGGTCGAGCGCAGCAGCGACGGGCGCGTGCTGCGCGTGGAGACGCGCGACACGAGTGCGCGCCGCGGCGATGCGTCCGCGGCCGCCGCGTGGCTGCTGGATACCAGCGACGTGGACACCACCATCGAGGCCCTGCACCTGGAGTGGGCGCCGGGGGCGGGCAGCGTCGATCACAGCTACCGCGTGGAAGCCAGCGACGACCTGCGGGCGTGGCGCGTGGTGCAGTCGGTCGCGCAGCTGGTGGATCTGTCGCGCGAAGGCGAGCGCCTCGTGCAGCGCCGCGTGCCGGTGGGCACGCAGGCGCGCTACCTGCGGCTGTTGCCCGCGGGCGGGACCGGGGTCGTGCAGCTGGCGGCGGTGCAGGCCGAGCTTGCGCCGGTGGTGAAGCGCCCGCCGCTGCAGTGGCAGCTGCTGTCCGGCGAGGGGGTCGAGGAGCAGGGCGTGCGCTTCCATGCGTTCACGCTCGACGGCCGCTATCCGGTCGAGGCCGCGGACGTGCAGCTCGACGGCAACAATACCGGGCAGTGGACGCTCTACAGCCGCGAGGATGCCGCGTCCCCGTGGACGCTGCGCGCCGGGCCCTGGGTCGCCTATGCCATCGGCAGCGGCAACGATGCGAATCGCTCGGCGCCGCAGCCGCTGTCGGGTCCCACGCGCGATCGCGAGTGGAAACTGGTCGGCAACGCGGCGACGACGCAGCCGCCAGGGCTCCGGCTCGGCTGGCGGCCCGAGGCGCTGGTGTTCGTTGCGCAGGCGCCGCCGCCGTACCGCCTCGTCGCCGGCAGTGCGCGCACCGGGCGCGCCGATGCGCCGGTGGCGCAGTCGCTCGAGGAAATCCGGCGCGTACGCGGTCCCGGCTGGCGGCCGGGCGTGGCGACGCCGGGGGCGATGCAGCCGCTGGCCGGCGAACGGGCGCTGCAGCCGGCAGCCGTGCAGCGCGACTGGCGTTCGTGGCTGCTGTGGACCCTGCTGGTGGCCGGTGCACTGCTGGTGGCGGGCTTCGCGATGAGCCTGCTGCGCAAGCCGCAGACCTGATCGTGGCGGATCGTGGCAGGTGCAACGTTTGCCTGCCGGATGCACGCCGTCGACAATAGGCGCGGACTCCACGACGACGCACCGATTCGGTCCGGAATCTGTAGGAGCGCCTTCAGGCGCGACCATGCGTTCAACGTGCCGGAAAGCGGTCGCGGCTGAAGCCGATCCTACAGGTGGCGGGACGAAAGTCGGCCGCGTCGGGACGTTTCTCCTTCCAGCAGACAGGAATGACATGACCATCCTCCGCATGACCGACCTCGATCTTTCCGGCAAGCGCGTGCTGATCCGGCAGGACCTCAACGTGCCGATCGACAACGGCCAGATCACCTCCGAACAGCGCATCACCGCATCGATCCCGACGCTGAAGCTGGCGCTGGAGAAAGGGGCGGCGGTGATGGTGACCTCGCACCTGGGCCGGCCGAAGGAAGGACAGTGGAGCGAGGAGGATTCGCTGGCGCCGGTCGCGAAGCGGCTGGGCGAACTGCTCGGTGTCGAAGTGCCGCTGCTGCGCGACTGGGTCGATGGCGTCGACGTCGCGCCCGGGCAGGTCGTGCTGCTGGAGAACTGCCGGATGAACGTGGGCGAGGGCAAGGACAGCGAGGAGCTTGCGAAAAAGTACGCCGCGCTGTGCGACGTGTTCGTCATGGACGCGTTCGGCACCGCGCATCGCGCGCAGGCGTCCACGCACGGCGTCATCCGTTTCGCCAGGCAGGCTGCGGGCGGGCCGCTGCTGATGGCCGAGCTCGACGCGCTGGCCAAGGCGCTCGACAACCCGGCGCGGCCGCTGCTGGCGATCGTGGCCGGCAGCAAGGTCTCGACCAAGCTCGAACTGCTGTCGAACCTGGTCGGCAAGGTGGACCAGCTGATCGTCGGCGGCGGCATCGCCAACACCTTCATCGCCGCGCAGGGCTTGGCCGTGGGCAAGTCGCTGCATGAGGCCGACCTGGTCGACACCGCGCGCAAGATCATGGCCGACGCGAAGGCGCGCGGCGCGGACATTCCTGTGCCGACCGACGTCGTGGTCGCGAAGCAGTTCCACCCGGACGCGGAAGCCACGGTGAAGACGGTCGGCGACGTCGCCGAAGACGACCTGATCCTCGACATCGGCCCCGACACCGCCGCGCGCTACGCCGCCCTGATCGCCGACGCCGGCACCGTGGTCTGGAACGGCCCGGTCGGCGTGTTCGAGTTCGACGCCTTCGGCAAGGGCACCGAAACCCTGGCGCGCGCGATCGCGTCGTCGAAGGCATTCTCCATCGCCGGCGGCGGCGACACCCTGGCGGCCGTCGACAAGTACGGCATCGCCGGCGACGTGTCCTACATCTCCACCGGCGGCGGCGCCTTCCTCGAGTTCCTCGAAGGCAAGACCCTGCCGGCCGTCGCGGCGCTGGACGCGCGCGGCTGAGCGCCGGCCCCCGTTGCCAAGTCCGCGCGCCGTAGTAGGCTTGTGCGGAAGGGGACTGGGCAGGTCGGGGATGGGCAGGAATCTGTTGCTGTGGACGTCGCTCCTGCTGGCAGGGGCGGCGCAGGGGGCGGTGGTCGAGCACCAGCGCGGGGAATACCGCTTCGGCACCGGTCCGGTGCCGGACTTCGTCGAGCGCGCGGAGCTTCCCGCGCAGTGGCCGGCGGACGCGCCCGGCGCCGACGACGAGCGCTGGCGCTACTGGCTGTACGACCTGCAGTCGGACCGGCGCGGCGGCCGCGACGCGCTCTTCGTGGACTATGCCTACGAAGCGCGCGGCGCATCGCTGGTCGGAGAGGCGGGGCGCTTCCAGGTCAGCTTCAACCCCGAATACCAGCACCTGCAGATCCATGACGTGGAGCTGCGGCGCGACGGCGTCTGGCACGATCGCCTCGACGCGGACCGCATTTCGCTCGCTCGGCGCGAGGACGGCTTCGAGCAGGACCTCGCCGACGGCATCGTCACCGCGCTGATCGTGCTCGACGACGTGCGGCGCAACGACGTGATCCGCGTCGCCTACAGCGTGACCGGCAGCAATCCGGTGCTCGCGGGGCAGGGCAACGACTGGATGCGCTTCGGCTGGCAGAACCCGACGCTGCGCTCGCGCCTGCGCGTGCTGATGGATCCGGGCGCGAAACCGCGCGTCCATCGCGAGAACGGCGCGCCGGAACCGGTGGTGCGCGAACGGCCGGACGGCTTCGAGGTCGTGCTGGACGCGCCGCCCCAGCCGGTCATCGTCGATGACCAGCAGTATCCGGCCTGGTACCAGCCGTATCCGCTGGCGCAGGTCGCCCGCGACCAGGGCTGGAAGCAGGTCGTCGACTGGGCGCTGCCGCTGTACCCGCGGGTCGACCGCCTGCCCGACGAGCTCGAGGCGAAGGTGCAGGAGTGGCGCGCGCTGCGCGACGAGCGCGCGCGCATCACCGCCGCGGTGCGGCTGGTGCAGGACGAAGTGCGCTATTTCGGCGTCGAGATGGGCGAGAACACCCATCGCCCGACCGCGCCCGCGGAAACCTGGCGTCGCCGCTACGGCGACTGCAAGGACAAGGTCTACCTGCTGGTCAGCCTGCTCGGGCGCATGGACATCCGCGCGGTCCCGGCGCTGGTCAGCACCACGCGCGGCAAGGCGGTGTCCGGCTTCGTGCCCTCGGCGTCGGTGTTCAACCACGTGATCGCGCGGATCGAATCGGGCCGCGAGGTGCTGTGGGTGGACCCGACCATCACCCTGCAGGGCGGCACGGCGGGTGTCTACGATCTCAGCGCCTACGGCGCGGCGCTGGCGATCGCGCCCGGCGGTAGCCGCATCGAGCCGATCGAGGCGCCGGATCGCGGCCGCGACCGCAACGGCATCACGGTGGTCGAGCGCTACGTGCCGCAGGCCGATGCACGCGAGGTGCGGCTCGACGTGGAAACGGTCTACCGCGGCGATTCCGCGGACCAGCGCCGCAGGTCGTTCGCCAACGAGCGCGGCGACGACCTGTCGCGGCGCTACGCCGACTACTATCGCCGCCGGCTCGGCGAACTCGAAGTGCTGGCCGCGCCGCAGCTTCGCGACGACCGCGAGGACAACGCGCTGACGGTGACCGAACGCTACCTGCTGAAGGCGCCGTTCGACGACGAGGGCGTCTCGGTCAAGGCGCTCGGCGTGTTCGCCGACACGCTGCAGGAGATCAGCCGGCTGCCGACCTCGATGGCCCGTACCGCGCCGCTCGCCTATGCCGCGCCCGGGCGCTACCGCCACGAGATCGAAGTGGCGATGCCCGAGCGCTGGACCGCGACCTTCGGCAAGGAGCAGCAGCGCGTGTCGTCGAAGGCCTTCGAGTACGCGCGGGACGTGGACGTGGCCGACGGCAACGCGCGCGTCGTCTACCAGCTCGACGTGAGGCAGTCCGAAGTGGCGGGCGGCGATGCGGCCGGGCATCTGGAGCAGGTCCGCAGGCTCCAGGACGGGCTGTCGGCGACGCTGCGGTTCCGGATGCCGGCAGGCGTCGCGGCGGACGAGCGGCAGCGGCGGCTGCAGCAGCTGCTGCGCAATGCGATCGATGAAGGAACCGACAAATGAAGTTGCACGTCCTGTCCGGAATGTTCCTGCTGGCGACGCTGGGCTGCGCGCTACCGGTGGCCGCGCAGGAACGCGGCATCAGCGTGCGCGACGTGATCCAGGCGCCGGAGGCGGCCTGGAGCCGCTTCCTGTCGGATCCCGCCTATGCCGACGCCTACGATGCCTACGATGCGCTGGGCGAGGTGGGATACGCCCTGCTCGAGGTGGATCCCGAGGCCTGCCGAAGCAAGCGCGAGGTGCTGGAAGCCGCGGTGCTGAAAGCGCCGGTCAGCATCGCGCTGCATCGCGCCCGCATGCTGTGCGCCGAGGTGCTGGAGGACGATGCCGTCGCCGAGGAAGCCCTGCTGGCGGTCGGTGCGCTGTCCCGGCTGGCGCTGGCCGATGGCCGCGAGTCCTTCTGGCCCAGGCCCGCCCGGGTGATGGGGCCGCTCGACATCTACGCGGTGCTGGCGTCGAGCGGGCTCGAATTCCGCTACGAGTACTACCCGCAGATCGAGGTGCAGCGTTACTTCCCGCTGGTGGTGGCGGCCTGGGACGAGGAACTCGGCGCCGAACGGCACCTGTGGTTCGACTATGTCGATACCGCGGACCAGATCGTGCGCGATGATCCTTTCTCCGGCTATCCGGCGCAGCGCCGGAGCCTCGCCGATTCCTTCAGGGACGCGATGGCGACGCAGGGCGAAGCCTCGGCCATCGACCTGCAGGCGATCCAGGCCTTCCGCATGGCCGGGGCCAACGTGGGCGCCCTCGCCGAATTGCGGCCGGGTGCCGAGGCCGGGGGGCTGCAGTCCCTGGCGACGTGGCTGCTGGTGTGCGCCAGGCAGCCGGACAAGGGCTGCGACGATGGATGGGTGGATTTCCTGCTGCCCCAGGCCGAAGCCGAGCATGCCGCATACATGACGCTGCTGGCGATGGCCTACGCGACCGGCGTCGGCGTCGGGCAGGACCTGAAGGCGGCCGCGGCGATGCTGGATGCCGCCGATCGCCGCTGGCATCGCGATGGTGCGACCGTGCTGTTCGCCCGCACGTGGATCCTGCTCGATGGCGCGCCGCCGCCCGCGTTCCTGGCGCAACGCATGGAAGTTGCGCGGCAGCGTGGCAACGTCTCCGTTCCCGCGGTCACCGCGTCGTGGAAACTCGCGGCGAAGGGCGTGCCGCAGCTCGACCAGGCCGAACTGCGCGCGCTGGCCGATCCCGCCAACAATGGCGTCGGCCGGGGCTATGCGTTGCTGGTCAACTACCACCGCCAGCGCGAGGAGGCGCTCGCCGCCAACGGCTGGTTGAAGTACGCCTCCGACGCCGGCGATCCCGACGCGCAGGCGGCCACCGGCATTGCGCTGTACGGGGCGGCGAAGAACGATGCGCAGCGCGAGGATGCGCTGCGCCTGGTCGCACTCGGCGCCCAGGGCGGCAGCGCCGGGGGCGCGCGCTTCATGGCGCACCAGGGCATGCGCAGGAATGACTGGAAGGACGCCGAAGGCTGGCTGCTGGCGGCGGCGGTGGCGGGCAACGTCGACGCGCTGCTCGACCTGGCGCAGATCTACGAGTGGGAACGCCCCGGTATCCAGGGCACCCGGGAGCAGGCGATCGAGACCTACCGGTCGCTGTCCGAGGAGGTCGACAGCATCGAAGCGCGTCGCCGGCTGGCCGGCATGGCGCTGGAAGGCCGCGGCATGGCGAAGGATCCGGCGCAGGCCGAACGCTGGCTGCGCGCGGACGCGGAGAAGGGCGACGGCGAATCGGCCGCGCGGCTGGGATATGCCCATCTCACCGGCGATATCCCGCCCGGCGACGAAGCCGAAGGCGCGCGCTGGATGGAGCGTTCGATCGCGGCCGGCTACACGCTGGCATACGTCGAGTACGGCAACTGGCATTTCTATCGCAACGGCAACACGCTGGAGGCGCGCAGGCGCGGCATCGACCTGTGGCGCAAGGGCGTCGAGGCCGGCGACGGCATGGCCAGGAACAATCTCGCGTGGGCGCTGTGCACGGCGCCCGAGCCGGAGCTGTTCGATGCGGCCGCCGGGCTGTCGGAAGCCGGGCGCCTGCTGGAAACCGCAAGCGGCATGCCTGCCTGGGTCGACACGGCCGCGGCCTGCCATGCCGCCGCCGGCGACCATGCGCGCGCGGTCGAACTGCAGCAGGAGGTCATGGCCTCGCTCACGCCGGCCGAGGTCGAGGCAGACGCCAGCCGGGAGCAAGGATTCGCGGCGCGACTGGCGCTCTACCGCGCGGGCAAGCGCTACGTCGAAGCGCATCGCACGGAAGCGGACTACGATTGAACCGCAGCGGCCGGCGGTGGGCCGTACCTGGCCAACAGGTTATTTCTGGTCCGGCCGATATTTGTAGGAGCGCCTTCAGGCGCGATCGCTTGCCCAGACCCCGTCGGCGCCCCTTCGCGGCTGAAGCCGCTCCTGCAAGACATCGGCCCGATCAATAGTCGTCGCGCCGGCGCCAGTCCTGCGCCAGCAGGCCGAACAGCTCCGAGTCGGTGGCGTCTTCGCCGACGAAGAAGCGTTCGCGCAGCAGGCCCTCGCTGCGGAAGCCCAGGCGCAGCAGCAGCCGGCGCGAGGCGTCGTTGCGCGGGTCGATGTCGGCCTCGATGCGGTGCAGGGCGAGGGCGCGGAAGCCCCAGTCCAGCGCGAGTGCGACGGCTTCGGCGGCGAGGCCGCGGCCCCAGTGGTCCGCGCGCAGGGCGTAGCCGATTTCCGCGCGCCGGTGCCGCGCGTCGAAGTGGAACAGGGTGCAGCTGCCGATCGCGGTGTCGCTGCGGCGGTCGGCGACCAGCCAGTTGAGCATCGTGCGGCGCTCGAATGCCTCCAGCATCTCCACGAACTTGCCCTCGGCCTGCATGCGGTCGCGCAGGGGCGCGTGGCTCCAGTAGCGCATCACTTCCGGGTCGGAGAACAGCGCGAACACGGCGTCGACGTCGTCCGCGCGCGGGCCGCGCAGGCGCAGGCGTTGTCCCGACAGGACAGGAAATCCCGGCAGGTCGGCGAGGCGGGCGTTGATGTCACCGGACATGTGCGATATCGCCATCGGGCTCGGCTAGGATAGTGGGCTTGCGCGGCATTGCCGCGATCCTTACTCCTGCAACGGATCTTCGTCCATGTCCGAACACCGCCGCCGTACCCGCATCCTCGCCACGCTCGGCCCGGCGACGGACCCGCCCGGCGTCCTCGAGGCCATCCTGCGCGCGGGCGTGAACGTGGTGCGGCTGAACTTCTCGCACGGCGATCCCTCGCAGCAGATCGCGCGCGCGCAGGCCGTGCGCGAGGCCGCGGCGCGGGTGGGCATCGAAGTGGGCATCCTCGCCGACCTGCCCGGACCGAAGATCCGCGTCGAGCGCTTCGCCGACGGCAAGGTGTCGCTGAAGGCAGGCGACCGCTTCGACCTGCTCGCCAGCGAGGACGCGCCGCCCGGCACGCAGCACGAGGTCGGCGTGAGCTACCTCGGCCTGCCCGGCGACCTGTCGCCCGGCGACGTGCTGATGCTCGACGACGGCATGGTGCAGCTCAAGGTCGAGCGCATCGAGGGCCAGCGCATCGTCAACACCGTGCTCAACGACAGCGTGCTGTCCGACCGCAAGGGCCTGAACAAGCTCGGCGGCGGCCTGTCGCTGGGCGCGCTGACCGAGCGCGACCGCGAGCTGATCGGCATCGCCGCGCAGATCGGCGTCGATTTCATCGCGGTGTCGTTCTGCCGCAACGCCGCCGACATGGAGGAGGCGCGCACGATCGCGCGCTCGCACGGCAGCGACGCCGCGCTGGTGTCGAAGGTCGAGCGCGCCGAGGCGATCGAGAACCTGGCCGAGGTGATCGACGCCAGCGACGTGGTGATGGTCGCGCGCGGCGACCTGGGCGTGGAGATCGGCGACGCCGAGCTGCCGGGCCTGCAGAAGAAGATCATCCGCGAGTCGCTGGCGCGCAACAAGGTCGTGATCACCGCGACGCAGATGCTGCAGTCGATGGTGGAATCGCCGATCCCCACGCGCGCCGAGGTGCTGGACGTGGCCAACGCGGTGATCGACGGTACCGACGCGGTGATGCTCTCGGCCGAGACCGCCGCGGGCAATTTCCCGCTGCGCGCGGTCGAGGCGATGGCGCGCATCTGCACCGGTGCCGAGCGCCAGTTCGCGATGGACACCGATTTCGAGAAGGCGCAGCGCAACCTCGAGCGCGCCGACCACGCCATCGCGATGGCGGCGATGTTCCTCAGCGAGCACATCGGCGTCGGCGCGATCGTGGCGATGACCGAGTCCGGCGGCACCGCGCGCTACCTGTCGCGCTTCCGCTCCGGCGCCCCGATCTACGCGTTCTCGCGCCACGGCGGCGCGCGCCGGCGCATGGCGCTGATGCGCGACGTGTTCCCGATCGACTACGACAGCCGCGGCCAGACCCCGCGCGAGGCCGCGCGCGGCAGCGTCCGCCTGCTGGCGGAGGCGGGCCTGCTCGAGTCCGGCGACCGCGTGGTCTTCACCAGCGGCGAGCACATGGAGATGCACGGCGCCACCAACACGCTGCGGCTGCTGCAGATCGGCGGCGACGGCCGCGCCGAGGGACTGGGCGAACTGTAGGAGCGCCTTCAGGCGCGATTGCCGACGGGATCGAAGGCCTTCACCAGAGATGGGTCGCGGCTGAAGCCGCTCCTACGGCTGCGGGTCATGGGGTCGCCGTATAATTCCGCTTCTCTCCGAACCGGCCGACTTCCTGACATGAGCATCGAAACGCTGGCCGAAACCGCCCTGGCGATGGTCGCCCCGGGCAAGGGCATCATCGCGATCGACGAATCCACCAGTACGATCGCCAAGCGCTTCGACGGTGTCGGCATTCCGAACAACGAAGAGAACCGCCGCGCCTATCGCGAGCTGCTGCTGACCACGCCGAAGCTGGGCGACTACATCAGTGGCGCGATCCTCTACGACGAGACGATCCGCCAGTCCACGAAGGCCGGGGTGCCGTTCACCAAGGTGATGGCCGACAGTGGCATCCTTCCCGGCATCAAGGTCGACAAGGGCCCGCAGCCGCTGGCGGGCTTCCCCGGCGAAGTGGTGACCGAAGGCCTCGACGGCCTGCGCGCGCGCCTGGAGGAGTACTACAAGCTCGGCGCGCGCTTCGCCAAGTGGCGCGCGGTGATCCACATCGGCGACGACATCCCGTCGGGCACCTGCATCGAGGCCAACAGCCACGCGCTGGCGCGCTATGCCGCGCTGTGCCAGGAGCAGGGCCTGGTGCCGGTGGTCGAGCCGGAGGTGCTGATGGACGGCGCGCACGACATCGAGACCAGCTACGAGGTGCACGAGGTGGTGCTGCGCTCGCTGTTCGACGCGCTGTACCAGCACAACGTCATGCTGGAGGGCACGATCCTCAAGGCGTCGATGGTGCTGCCGGGCAAGGACAGCGGCGAGGAAGGCTCGATCGATGAAATCGCCGAGTCCACCCTGATGTGCCTGAAGTCGTCGGTGCCGGCGATCCTGCCGGGCATCGTGTTCCTGTCCGGCGGGCAGAGCGACGAGGACGCCACCGCGCACCTCGACGCGATGAACCGCATGGGCCCGCATCCCTGGCCGCTGTCGTTCTCCTACGGCCGCGCGATGCAGTCGGCGGCGCTGAAGATCTGGTCGCAGGACTTGGCCGGCAACGTGGCCAAGGCGCAGGAGACGGTGTTCGCGCGCGCCCGCGACAATGGCCTGGCGGCGCGGGGCAAGTGGGGCAGGGCGGCCTGAGTCCGCTGTATCCGTCGGGGTTCCGAAAACGCCGGCTTCAAGCCGGCGTTTTTCGTTGGGGTTTCGTGGCCAGGACGGTCATGACCGGGTTCGCCCCCACCCCAACCCTCCCCCGCAGGCGGGGGAGGGAGCACAAGCCGAGGAGTGGATTGCCGTCTTTCAGATCGCAGGTGGCCAAGACTCCCTCCCGCCTGCAGGGGAGGGCTGGGGTGGGGGCAAGCGATACGGGAACTGCGGACCGGAAGTCATCCCTTGGTCCGGCTGTCTCGGATGAGACCTCCCATGAACGGACGCCCATCGGCGGAACACGGCCGGATTTAGGTGCCTTGAATATAGTTGCCTAGGCATCTATTATTTCTGCCGCAATGCAGCACGACCCCGCCAATCCCACCATCGGTTACCTGATCGCGGACCTGACCCGGCTGTTCGGGCGCGTCTTCGACCGCCGCGCCGCAAACCTCGGGCTGACCCGGGCGCAGTGGCGCGCGCTCAAGCGCATCCACGACCGCGAGGGCCTGAGCCAGGTGGAACTGGCCGAGGAGATGGACATGGAGCCGATCGCGGTCGGCCGGGTCATCGACCGCCTGCAGAAGGCCGGCTTCGTCGAGCGCCGCGCCGACCCCGACGATCGCCGCCGCTGGCGCCTGCACCTGCTGCCGCAGGCGATGCAGGTGATGGACGGCATCGCCGCGGTCTCGACCCGGCTGCGCGCAGAAGCGCTCGACGGCCTGTCGGACGACGAGGTCGAGGTCATGCTGGGTGCGCTGCTCCACGTCCGCGACAACCTCACGCGGCTCGATCGCGACAGCCGCGGTGGCAAGCCTCCTCACTGAGTAACGCCCACCGAATGTCATTCCGAGCGAAGCGAGGAATCTGCTTTCGACGGGGGCGACAGCAGGAGCAGATTCCTCGCTTCGCTCGGAATGACAAATTCCGGAAATGACATTCCTTTTGGAATAACCGCTTTTCAGAAGCTTTGAATGCTTTAAGGACCGAACCATGACAGGCAAGATCAACGAAGCCGCCGAACAGGCAGTCGCGCCGTCCGCCCCGAAGCGCCGGCGCGTGCCGGCGTGGTTGTGGATCGCCGGCCCGCTGCTGGTCGCCGGCTTCTTCGGCTGGGAGTGGTGGCAGGCCAGCCGCGTCGCCGACACCGACAACGCCTACGTCAAGGCCGAGCGCATCCTGATCGCGCCGCAGGTCGGCGGGCGCGTGGTCGAGGTGGCCGTCGCGCAGAACCAGCCGGTGAAGCAGGGCGACCTGCTGTTCCGCATCGACAGCGATCCGATGACGATCGCGCTCGCGCAGAACGAGGCGCTGCTGGCGCGGATGGCGAATTCCGCGAGCGCCAGCCGGGCCAGGGTCAGCGGCACGCGCAGTTCGATCCAGGCCGCGCGCGAAACGCTGACGTGGGCGCAGCGCGACCTCGACCGCATGGTCGACCTGTCGAAGCAGCAACTCGTCTCGCGCAAGATGGTCGACGACGCGCGCCATGCGGTCGCCGAGGCGCGCACCGACCTCGCCGACGCGATCGCTTCCGAGACCGAGGCCACCGCCTCGCTCAGCGGCAGCGTGGACACCCCGACCACCGACCTGCCCGAATATCGCGCCGCGCTGGCGATGGTGGAGAAGGCCAGGCTCGACCTCGCGCACGCGGAAGTGCGCGCGCCGGTCGACGGCATCGTCGGCCTGCACGACCTGCAGGTGGGCGAGTACCTCAACGTCGGACAGGCCGCGATGCCGCTGGTCGCCACCGGTTCGATGTGGATCGAGGCGAACTTCAAGGAAACCCAGCTGGCGAGGATGCGGGTCGGGCAGGCGGCGACGATCAGGGTCGACGGCTATCCCGGCGTGAAGTGGAAGGCGCACGTGGCCTCGATCGCGCCCGCGTCCGGCGCCGAGTTCAGCGTGCTGCCGCCGCAGAATGCGACCGGCAACTGGGTCAAGATCGTGCAGCGCATCCCGGTGCGGCTGGAGATCGACGGCGGCGACGCGGACGCGCCGCCGTTGCGCGCGGGCATGAGCGCGGACGTCGTGGTCGAGCTGGCCGGAGCCGGGGCGTCGTCGTCCGTCGCCGAAGCCGTCCGCTGATCCCGGCGCGCGCACGCGGACCGAGACCATGATCGATCGCCTGAAACGGCACGCCGGCGGCGGCGGCACCGGCCTGCTCGTGGGCTCGGTGATGCTGGCCACGCTGATGCAGGCGCTGGACACCACCATCGCCAACGTCGCCCTGCCGGAGATGCAGGGCGCGCTCTCGGCCACGCAGGACCAGGTGGCGTGGGTGCTGACCAGCTACATCGTCGCCTCGGCGATCCTCACGCCGATCACCGGCTGGCTGTCGGGGCGCTTCGGGCGGCGCCGCGTGCTGGTGGTGTCGGTCGCCGGCTTCACGCTGGCGTCGCTGCTGTGCGGGATCGCCAACGGCATCGGCGAGATGGTGCTGTTCCGCCTGCTGCAGGGCATGTTCGGCGCGTCGCTGGTGCCGATCTCGCAGTCGCTGCTGCTCGACACCTTCCCGCGCGAGAAGCACGGCGCGGCGATGGCGCTGTGGGGCATGGGCATCATGGTCGGCCCGATCCTCGGTCCGCCGCTCGGCGGCTTCCTGACCGAGAACTACAGCTGGCGCTGGGTGTTCCTGATCAACCTGCCGATCGGCGCGCTGGCGCTGGTGGGCATCCTCGCCAGCGTGAAGAAGGAAGCGCCGCGCGAGCGGCCGCTGGACTTCACCGGCCTGCTGCTGCTCGCGCTCGGCATCGGCGGCCTGCAGCTGATGCTCGACCGCGGCCAGGGCGAGGACTGGTTCGGCAGCCTCGAGATCCAGGTCGAGGCCGCGATGGCCTTCCTCGCGCTCTACGCCTACGGCCTGTGGTGGTGGAACCGGCGCGACCGCGCGCTGCTCGACCTCGGCCTGCTGAAGAACGCGAACTTCGCGATCGGCTGCCTGCTGATCTTCGTCATCGGCATCGTGCTGTTCGCCACGCTGGCGCTGCTGCCGCCGTACCTGAGCGGGCTGATGGACTATCCGGTGCTGACCATCGGCCTGGTGCTGGCGCCGCGCGGCGTCGGCACGATGCTGAGCATGATGATCGTCGGACGCCTGCTCGGCCGGATCGACGCGCGCTGGCCGATCCTGGCCGGCCTCGCGATGATGGCGGTGTCGCTGCAGGGCATGGCCGGTTTCGGCACCGTGGCCTCGACCTCGGACGTGGTGTGGCTGGGCGTGCTGCAGGGCTTCGGCCTCGGCCTGGTGTTCGTGCCGATCTCGACCGTCGCCTACTCGACGCTGCAGCCTGCGCAGCGCACCGAGGCCGCGGGGCTGTTCAGCCTAGTCCGCAACATCGGCTCGTCGGTGGGCATCTCGGTGGTGTTCACCCTGCTGGCGCGCGGCAGCCAGACCAACCATGCCGAGATCGCCGCGCGGATCCCCGCGTTCGGCGCCGAGACCGCCCTGCTGCCGCCGATGTGGAATCCGGCGACCGAAAGCGGCGCGGCGCTGCTGAACGCGGAGGTGGTGCGGCAGGCCGCCGCGATCGCCTACGCCAACGACTTCCAGCTGATGCTGTGGCTGACGCTGTGCGCGATGCCGCTGGTCCTGCTGATGCGCGCCGGCGGCGCGCCCGCGGGCGGCATGAACGATGCCGCTGCGGCGCACTGAACCCGTGCGGGTCCGTTCCCGCCGATTGCGGCGCAATGCGGTCCGGAGGCCAGTGAAGAAATGGTCTTGCCATCCCGAGCACTGCGAAGGATCTTCTGTCCGGAGAGAGATCCCTCGCTGCGCTCGGGATGACAGTCGCGACACCCCGGCCCTTGGGGGGGCGATTGTCTGTTCCGCATGCGTCCCGCCCGCCGCATAACGCGCGTCCGCGGCGTCGGTTGACACGGCGGCGCCCCGGATCCGCCCCTCCTATGGCAGGGGCGCTTGTCATCCCCGCCCGATAGAATCGGGCGGTTCTCTCCCCCCGACCGTGTCGAAGATGCCCGCCGATTCCCGAGCCCTGCCGTTCCCCGTCGTGCTCGTCGCGAGCCTGTGCTGCCTGCTCGCGGCCTGCGGCCAGGATGCTTCCTCCGCAGGACCGGCCAACGGCGCATCGGCCGCGATGGTGACCACCCAGGTCGTCGCGCTGCAGCCGTGGAACGACACGATCTCGGCGCTGGGCACGGTCAAGGCGCGCGAATCGGTGACCATCACCGCCAAGGTCAGCGAGACCGTCGATCGCGTGCATTTCGACAGCGGCGACGAGGTCGCGGCCGGCGCGACCCTGGTCACGCTGTCGGGCAACCAGCAGCAGGCCACGCTGCAGGCGGCCGAAGCCGCGGCCAAGGAGGCCGAGCAGCAGTACCGGCGCGGCACCGAACTGGTGCAGCAGCAACTGATTGCGCGCTCGCAGCTCGACACGCAGCGGGCGACGCGCGACGCCGCGGTCGCGCGCGTGGCGGAGATGCGCGCCCACATCGGCGACCGCAGCATCCGCGCGCCGTTCGCCGGCGTGCTCGGCATCCGTCAGGTCAGCCCCGGCGCGCTGGTCACGCCGGGCACGGTGGTCGCGACGCTGGACGACATCTCGCGCGTGCACGTCGATTTCCAGGTGCCCGAGATGCACCTCGCGCATGTCGTGCGCGGGCAGGGGCTGCAGGGCACCAGCGTGGCCTGGCCGGGCCAGGTGTTCGGGGGCGAGGTGTCCAACATCGACGCGCGCATCGATCCGAATACGCGCGCGGTCACCGTGCGCGGCGATTTCCCCAACCCGGACCGGCGCCTGCATCCGGGCATGCTGCTGCAGGTGCAGGTGGCGCGCCCGCAGCGCGAGGCGCTGGTGCTGCCCGAGATCGCGGTGGTGCAGGTGGGGCGCGACACCTTCGTCTGGCGGGTGAAGTCCGACGATACCGTCGAGCGCGCCATGATCGGCCTCGGCGAGCGGCGCGCCGGGCAGGTCGAGGTGCTGCAGGGCATCGCCGCGGGAGACCGCATCGTCGTCGACGGCACCGGCAAGCTGCGCCCGGGCATCACGGTGAGCGATGCCCGCCCGGCGCAGCCAGCGGCGGACGAGGCAGGTGCGGCGGGCGAGGGAGGCTGACCGGCGATGAAGCTGTCCGACATCTCGATCCGGCGTCCGGTCTTCGCGGTCGTCATCAGCCTGCTGCTGGTGGTGCTGGGCACGATGTCGTTCCTGCGCCTGACTCTGCGCGAGCTGCCGAACATCGATCCGCCGATCGTCTCGGTCGAGGTCACCTATCCCGGCGCGTCCGCGGCCGTGGTCGAGACCCGCGTGACCCAGATCCTCGAGGACGGGCTGTCGGGCATCGAGGGCATCAACACGATCCAGTCGCAGAGCCGCAACGGTCGCGCCGACGTCACCATCGAGTTCAACCTGACCCGCGACATCGAGGCCGCCGCCAACGACGTGCGCGACCGCGTCAGCCGGGTGATGGACCGGATGCCGGACGAGGCCGATCCGCCCGAGATCGCCAAGGTCGAGGCCGACGCCGAGGTCATCGTCTGGCTGAACATGCGTTCCACCGCGATGGACACGATGGAACTGACCGACTACGCCGACCGCTACGTGGTCGACCGGCTGTCGGCGCTCGACGGCGTGGCGCGGGTGCAGCTGGGCGGCGGCCAGCGCTACGCGATGCGGATCTGGCTCGACCGCGACGCGATGGCCGCGCGCGGCATCACCGCCTCCGACGTCGAGAACGCGCTGCGCAGCGAGAACGTGGAGCTGCCGGCCGGCCGCATCGAATCCGAAGCGCGCGACTTCACCCTGCGCGTGGAGCGCGGCTACCGCCAGCCCGAGCAGTTCGCGCAGATCCCGCTGCGCAAGGGCGCCGACGGCTACGTGGTGCGGCTGGGTGACGTGGGCGAGGTCGAACTGGGGCCTGAGGAGCGGCGCGCCTACCTGCGCAGCAATGGCGTGCCGAACGTGGGCCTGGGCATCGTGCGCACCTCCACCGCCAACGCGCTGGACGTGGCGCGCGCCGCGCGCGCCGAGGCCGAAGTCATCCAGAAGACCCTGCCCGAGGGCACGGACATCTTCGTCGCCTACGACGGCACGACCTTCATCGAGGCCTCGATCAAGCGCGTGTACTGGACGCTGGCCGAGGCGATGACCCTGGTGTTCCTGGTGATCTGGCTGTTCCTGGGCAGCCTGCGCGCGGCGCTGATCCCGGCGGTGACGGTGCCGGTGTGCCTGATCGCCGCGTTCATCGCGCTGTACGCGTTCGGCTACTCGATCAACCTGCTCACCCTGCTGGCCCTGGTGCTGTGCATCGGCCTGGTGGTGGACGACGCGATCATCGTGCTGGAGAACGCGCAAAGGCGCGTCGACCTCGGCGAGCCGCCGCTGGTGGCGGCCCGGCGCGGCACCGCGCAGGTGGCGTTCGCGGTGATCGCGACCACCGCGGTGCTGGTGTCGGTGTTCCTGCCGATCGGCTTCATGGAGGGCAATACCGGTCGCCTGTTCCGCGAGCTGTCGGTGGCGCTGGCCGGCGCGGTGGCGCTGTCGGCGTTCATTGCGCTGACGCTGACGCCGATGATGTGCTCGAAGCTGATCCGGCCGCACGGCAAGTCGAAGGGCTTCAATGCGTGGATGAACCGGCAGCTGGCGCGGGTCAGCAGCGGCTACGGCCGCCGCGTGTCGCAGCTGGTCGCGCTGCCGACTCCCCGGCTGCTGCTGCTGGTGCTGGCGGCGATGGCGGTCTGCGGCGCACTGGCGGCGCTGCTGTTCCTGCGCGTGCCCAGCGAACTGGCGCCGGCCGAGGATCGCGGCCGCTTCTTCGTGATGGTCGACGGGCCGGAAGGCGCGGGCTTTGACTACACGGTCGGGCAGATGCAGCAGGTCGAGCGCATCGTGCTCGGCCAGGTCGGCGAGGGCAAGCCGGTCGAACGCGCCAACTCGCGGGTGCCGCGCGGCTGGGGCGGCAGCGAGGAGATGCACACCGGGCAGGTGATCGTGTTCCTGCAGGACTGGAACAAGCGCGAGGCCAGCACCGACGAGGTGGTCGCGGGGCTGCGCGCCGAGTTGGCGAAGCTGCCGGGCGTGCAGGCCCGTGCCAACGTGCCCGGCGGGCTCGTGGGCAGCCGCGGCCAGCGCTACCAGTTGGTCCTGGGCGGGCCGGACTATGCCGAACTGGCGCAGTGGCGCGACCGCATCCTGGCGCGGATGGAGTCCAACCCGGGCATCCAGGATCCGGATTCGGACTACAAGGAGACCCGGCCGCAGATGCGCGTGGACATCGACCGCGCCCGCGCCGCCGACATCGGCGTGCCGGTCTCGGAGATCGGGCGCACGCTGGAGACGATGATGGGCTCGCGCCGCGTCACCACCTACGTCGACAACGGCGAGGAATACGAGGTGATGGTGCAGGCCGGCCGCGCCAACCGGATGACCCCGGGCGACCTCGCCAACACCTACGTCCGCGCCGGCAACGGCGAACTGATCCCGATGTCGAACCTGGTGACGCTCAGCGAGATCGCCGAGCCGGGCAGCTTCAACCGCTTCAACCGTCTGCGCGCGATCACCATCAGCGCCGGCCTGGCCCCCGGCTACACCATGGGCGAGGCGCTGGAGTGGACGCGGCAGGCGATCGCCGAGGAACTGCCGGACTACGCGCAGGTCGACTGGAAGGGCGAGTCGCGCGAGTACCAGCAGGCCGGCGGCGCGGTGCTGCTGACCTTCGCGATGGCGCTGCTGATCGTCTACCTCGTGCTCGCCGCCCAGTTCGAGAGCTTCATCCATCCGCTGGTGATCATGCTGACGGTGCCGCTGGCGGTGCTGGGCGCGCTGATCGGGCTGTGGATCACCGGCGGCACGCTGAACCTGTTCAGCCAGATCGGCATCGTGATGCTTGTGGGGCTGGCGGCCAAGAACGGCATCCTGATCGTCGAGTTCGCCAACCAGCTGCGCGACGAGGGCCGCGACGTGCACGAGGCCATCGCCGAATCCTCCGCGGTGCGCCTGCGCCCGATCCTGATGACCTCGGCGGCGACGATCATGGGCGCGGTGCCGCTGGTCGTCGCCGGCGGGCCGGGTTCGGCCAGCCGCGCCACCATCGGAGTGGTGATCATCTCCGGCGTGACCTTCGCGACCCTGCTGTCGCTGTTCGTGGTGCCGGCGTTCTACGCCCTGCTGGCGCCGTTCACGCGCTCGCCCGACGCGCTGGCGAAGCAGCTGGAGCAGCTGGAAGCCGAGACCAAGCCCGTCAGCGGCCACGCCTGAGCACGCGCAGGAGCGGCTTCAGCCGCGACCGGTCCCCATCGCAGCGTCGGATCAGGTCGCGGCTGAAGCCGCTCCTACGCCGGATCAGACGCCCGTCCGCCACGCGGTGCAGGAGTGCCTTCAGGCACGATCCCGACCATCGCCGCCGGTCTGGTGCTACGGTCGCGGCTGAAGCCGCTCCTGCATTGGGCACGGATCGGACGCAGCGGACAGGGCGCGGATGGACATGGACTGGAGCGAAACCACGATCGAGGTCGGCGACGACATCCGCCTGCGCCCTTGGCGCGCGTCGGACCTGGACGCGCTGCTGCGCCACGCCGACGACGAGCGGATTCCGCGCGGCCTCAGCGATCGCTTCCCGCATCCCTACACGCGCGCCGACGGCGAGGCCTTCCTGTCGGGCCGGGTGATCGAACTGTCGGATACGGTGTTCGCGATCGAGATCGACGGCGAGGCCTGCGGCGGCATCGGCGCGCATCCGTTCAGGGGCGAGCGCAGCGTGGGCGCCGAGTTCGGCTACTGGCTCGGGCATGCGCACTGGGGCAGGGGCGTGATGACGCGGGCCGTCGCGGCGTTCGCGCCGTGGGCGATGGAGGCGCTGGCGCTGGAGCGGCTGCAGGCCGGCGTGCTGGACTTCAACCTCGGTTCGGCCCGGGTCCTGCAGAAGAACGGCTTCGTCGAGGAGGGCCTGCTGCGCCGTGCCGTGCGAAAGCGCGGCCGGCTGCACGACCTGCGGGTGTTCGGCCGGGTCCGGGGGTGAAATCGGGGGGCTGAAAACCGGGGTCGGAGTGCAATTTCCCCCGATTCCCCGGAAGCGCGGACCCGGCAGGGCGAAATTGCACTCTGACCCCATCCCGGTTTTCCGCTATCGTTCCGCCTTCCGTGCGCTCGCCGTCCCGGTCGGAGCGTCCAATCGACCGATGGGGAGAGCATCCGTGGAAGAAGTCCTGGGCTGGATCAACGGCATCATCTGGAGCAAGGCGCTGATCGCGCTGTGCCTGGGCGCCGGACTGTGGTTCTCGTTCCGCACGCGCTTCATGCAGGTGCGCGGCCTGGTCGAGATGACGCGGTTGACCTTCACCGGGCAGAAGTCCGACGCCGGCGTGTCCTCGTTCCAGGCGCTGGCGCTGTCCATGTCCGGCCGCATCGGCATCGGCAACATCGCCGGTGTCGCCACCGCGATCGCGTTCGGCGGTCCGGGCGCGATCTTCTGGATGTGGGTGATGGGCTTCCTCGGCGCCTCGACCTCGTACATCGAGTGCTGCCTGGCGCAGATCTACAAGGAGAAGGACAACGAGGGGCGGTACCGTGGCGGCCCGGCCTACTACATCGAGAAGGGCCTGGGCATGAAGTGGTACGCGCTGGCGTTCGCGGTCGCGACGATCGCCGCCGCCGGCGTGCTGATGCCCGGCGTGCAGGCCAACGCCATCGCCGACGGCATCGCCAACGCCTGCCAGGGCGGGGCGCTGTGCGGCTCGCTGGACGGCGAGGTGATGGGCATGGCCTCGCGCGATGCGCTCAAGCTCGGCATCGGCATCGCGGTGGCGCTGCTGCTGGCGATGATCATCTTCGGTGGCATCAAGCGCATCGCCGCGTTCGCGGAGTTCGTGGTGCCGTTCATGGCCATCGGCTACATCCTGATGGCGGTCACGGTCATGGTCATCAACTACGACTACGTGCCCGAGATGTTCCGCATCATCTTCAGCAGCGCCTTCGGCATGCACGCCGGTTTCGGCGCGATGCTGGGGCTCGCGGTGGAGTGGGGCGTGAAGCGCGGCGTTTACGCCAACGAGGCCGGCCAGGGCACGGGGCCGCATGCGGCCGCCGCCGCGGAAGTCTCGCATCCGGCCAAGCAGGGCTATGTGCAGGCCTGGGCGATCTACTTCGACACCATGCTGATCTGCACCTCGACCGCGTTCCTGGTGCTGGCGACGGGCATGTACAACGTGCAGCTGCCCGACGGCACGATGCTGCAGGAAGCGCTGCCCGGCATCGAGGCCGGCGCGGGCTTCGTCCAGAACGGCATCAACACGGTGCTGCCGGGCTGGGGCGCGGGTTTCGTGGCGACGGCGCTGTTCTTCTTCGCCTTCACCACGATCATGGCCTATTACTACATGGCCGAGACCAATCTGACCTACCTCAACGGCCACAGGACGCGTCCGCTGGCGACGCTGCTGCTGCGCCTGGCGATCACCGGCATGGTGATCTTCGGCGCCTTCCACAACGCCGGCACGGCGTGGGCGCTGGGCGACCTGGGCGTGGGCCTGATGGCCTGGCTCAACATCATTGCGATCCTGCTGCTGCAGAAGCCCGCGCTGGCCGCCCTGCGCGACTACGAGCGGCAGAAGAAGCTGGGGCTCGACCCGGTGTTCGATCCCGAGGCGCTGGGCATCCGCAACGCGGACTTCTGGCGCAATCGTGGCTAGGGCCCGCGCCGCGGGCGCACCCTGATGGTCGACAGGAGGACGCCGCGGCCGATGCCCGGGCGCGACTCGCCCTGGGCGTCGCGCGGCCGCGATGAAGCGTCGCCTGCGCGCGACGTGCGCGGATCGCCGCAGGACGCGGGCGCCAGCGAGCTGCGGCTGTACGGGCTGAACGCCGTGCGCGCGGTGTTCGCGCGCCGCCCGCAGGCGATCCGCAAGCTGTACCTGTCGCAGGCGCGCATCCCGCAGCTGCAGCCGCTGCTGAAGTGGTGCGCGGCCAATCGCATCGGCTACCGCGTGGTCGACGACGTCGACGAACTGCGCCGGCTGGCGGCGAGCACGCACCACGAAGGCGTGGTCGCCGACGTGCTGCGCGAGGCGCCGCGCGCGCTGTCGGACTGGCTGCGCGACGTGCCGGAGGGCCCCTGCTGCGCGCTGTGGCTGGACGGCGTCGGCAATCCGCACAACCTCGGCGCGATCCTGCGCTCGTCCGCGCACTTCGGTGTGTCGGCGCTGCTGCTGCCGGCGCATTCGACGCTGGCGCTCTCCGGCGCCGCCGCGCGCGTGGCCGAGGGCGGTGCCGAAGCGGTGCCGCTGGTGCGACTGGACCCCGGCGACGATGCGGTCGCGCAGCTGCGCGCCGCTGGCTTCGCGCTGGCAGCGACCGTGGTGCGCGATGGCGGCGACCTGTTCGCAACGGCGCTGCCGCCGCGGCTGGTCTACGTGCTCGGCGCTGAAGGCGAGGGCATGGGTGAGGCGCTGGCCGCGGCCTGCGACCTGCGCCTGTCGATTCCGGGCACAGGTGCGGTGGAAAGCCTCAACGTCGCGTCCGCGACTGCCGTGCTGCTGGCGCAGTGGGCGCGCGCCCGCCGCGAAGTGCCTTAGATCGTCCAGCAGGATGTCATCCCGACCCCGGACTTGATCCAGGGTCGGGATCCGTTCTGCGCATCATGCAAGATCCCTCGCGGAGCCTGCCCTGAGCAACGCCGAAGGGCTCGGGATGACAAGTTCATTTTTTCAGACGCTCCGGGGTTAGGCCGGACTCGTCGCTTTACCCGTTGCCGGGCGCGGCTCGCGGGGACAGCCGGATCGCGGCGCCGCCGCCCGACGACAGCCGCAGTACCAGCTTGTCACCGGAAGCGCCCAGCCTGCGCGCATCGCGGCGCACGTCTGTCGGCGACTGGCCGTCCTGCCACAGCGTGGCGTCGTAGATGCCTTCGCCAAGGAACGACAGATCGACCTCGAGCTTGCGCTGGCTCTCGTTCGTCATCGCGCCGACATACCAGTCCCCGCCGCTGCGGCGTGCGACGACGATGTATTCGCCGATCGCGCCGGCCAGCACGCGGGTCTCGTCCCACGTCGCCGGGACCATCGCCAGGAAGTCGGCACCCGGCGCGTCGACGTACACGTCCGGGCTGTCGGCCACCATCTGCAGCGGGCTTTCGTAGACCACGAACATCGCCAGCTGGTGCGCGCGCGTGCCCATCACCTTAGGTGCGAGGTACGAGGATTCGAAATCCGCGGGCGCGACGTTGCGGAAGCCGCCGGGCGTGTAGTCGATCGGCCCGACCAGCATGCGCGTGAACGGCAGGGTGAGGTTGTGGGTCGGGGTGATCCGCCGGCTCCACTTGTTGTACTCGGCGCCGAGCACGCCTTCCTGGGTGAGGAAATGCGGCCAGGTGCGATTGAGCCCGGTGGGGCGGTAGGCACCGTGCAGGTTCAGCATCAGCCGGTGCTCGGCGGCGCTGCGCATCATGCGGTGGAAGAAGTCGACCATCTCCTGGTCGTCGCGGTCCATGAAATCGACCTTGACGCCCTTCACGCCCAGCGCGCGGTACTGCGCGAACACCTCGTCCATGCGCGGTTCCAGCGCCTTCCAGTGCGCCCACACCCAGATGCCGACGTCGCGATCGCGGCCGTACTCGATCAGGGCCGGCAGGTCGATCTCCGGAATCGAGCGGGTGATGTCCGCTTCGGGATTCCACTGGCCGTTGCCGAAGCTGCCTACGTACCAGCCGTCGTCGATCAGCATGTACTCGAGATTCAGCGCCGCGGCGTGGTCGATGTAGCGGCGCATGGTGGCGTTGTTCATGCCGGCATCCGGCACGTCCGGCGCGACGCTGCCCGACCACCAGTCCCACGCGGTCTTGCCCGGCCGGATCCATGACGTGTCCTCGATCGGCGTTGGCGGGTTGAGGCTGGAAACGATGTTGGATTCGATCAACGCGCCGGGGCTGTCGCCGAGCATCACCACGCGCCAGGGCGTGAGGTGGCCTTCGTGCGCGAGCTCGCTGCGGGGGATGCGCACGGCGATGTCCGGCGTATCGAGGCGCGGCGACAGTCGCGCCTCCACGCCGAGGCGGCCGTCGCCGCGGCCGCTGAGGTAGAGCGCGGCGTAGCGGTCGAGGTCGGCTTCGGCGATGGCGAAGGTCGCGTCGCCGAAGCCGGTGCGGCACACCAGCGGCGCGTCGACCAGGTGCATCGGACGCAGCTTCGATGCGGCGATCGGATCGAACTCGCCCTCGTGCGACGTGCCGAAGCGGCCGAGGTTGAGCGACCAGCAGGCGTAGTCGCGCGGGAACAGGAAGCCGGTGAGGTCTTCCTTCACCACCAGGTCGCCCCGCGCCGGCGCCGGCAGCCGGTAGCGCAGCGCGATGCCGTCGTCGTAGGCGCGCAGGATCACGCCCAGGGTGCGGCCCTGCGCGTCGACGAGGTCGACCTCGAGCTGGCGATAGCGCTCGCGCACGTGGCGCGCCTTGCCGACGACGAGCTCGTAGCTCGCGTCCGCCTCGCTGCGGCGCGCATCGACCACGCGCAGGCCGCGTTCGATGCGATCGTGTCCGTCGAACTGCACGCCGAGCGGCGAGGGCAGCAGTACGGGGCGATCGCGCCAGTCGATGGCGAAGTGCGCCTGGCCACCATCGTCGAGCAAAAGCGTGAGCTTCGCCTGGCCGCCCGGAGAGTGCAGTTCGAGCGGCGCGGCGTGTGCGGCGACGGCCAGCGCCGACAGCAGGATCGACAGTGCGAATCGGCGCGACATCGACGGCATCCTCCCCGGGGCAATGACGGGGAGACTACGCATTCGCGCGCGTCGCGTCCGGAATACCCTCGTGATGATTTGGCATAGCTGCCGCGTGCTGCGGCAGTCGCCGTCGCGTCGCGCCCGCACGAGCGGCCCGCGGCCGTATGGACCTGCGCCGCCACCGTCATGTACGGTGCGCGGGCACCGGCGGCATCGGGGCGATGCGGGTTTCCCGCCGTACGCGGGATGACGGTTCGACGGGCCGGCGACCCTCGATTCCGGGACAGTCTTCGGGAAGACGGACACGATGCACGACACACCACGGGCGGTCGGGGACACTGCAGCCGGCGCCATGCCGGCCCTGCCGAGGCTCGTCGTCTTCGGCGAGGCCCTGACCGATTTCGTCCGCACCGGCGCGGACCAATGGCGCAGCGTGCCGGGCGGCGCCTGCTGGAACGTCGCGCGCGTCGCCTCGACGCTGGGCGTGCCGACCGGCTGGGGCGGGTCGGTGGGCGACGACCTGTTCGGCGGGGAACTGCTGCGCAAGTCGGGCGAGGCGGGGCTGGACCCGCGGTTCGCGCAGCGCGTCGCGCAGCCGCCGCTGCTGGCGATCGTGCACGAGCTGAGCCCGCCCCGATATTTCTTCGTCGGCAGCGCCGACCTGGCCTTCGACGAGGCGCGGCTGCCGCCGGGCTGGCGCGAGGTCTGCGAGTACGCGCATTTCGGCTGCATCAGCCTGGTGCGGCAGCCGCTGGGTGCGCGGCTGGTCGCGCTGGCCGAGTCGCTGCACGCGCAGGGCGTGCGGATCAGCTTCGACCCGAACTGCCGCAACCTGATGGGCGCGGACTATCCGGCGCTGTTCGAGCGGCTGGCCGCGATCACGGACCTGCTCAAGCTGTCCGACGAGGACCTGCGGCACATCTACCCGTCGCTGCCGGCCGACGAGGCGCTGGCGAAGGTGCGCGAACGAGTGAAGCCGGGCGCGCTGCTGCTGTACACGCGCGGCGCGGACGGCATGACGCTGCACCTGGACGATCGGCGCATCGAGCAGCCGGCGCTGGCGGTGGCGGTGTGCGATACGGTCGGCGCCGGCGACGCCTGCGTCGGCGGTTTCCTGGCCAGCGTGCTGCAGCGGCCGGCTGGCGACTGGCGCGGGCACCTGCGCTTCGCCGCCGCCGTCGCGGCGGCGGCCTGCACCCGCGCCGGCGCGCATGCGCCGGGCCGCATCGAGGTGGAGGCGCTGCTGGCGGGGGCGATGGATCCGGCGTGACGCCCGGGCGCTCCCGCCTGCTGTAGGAGCGGCTTCAGCCGCGAGGCTTTTTGCGGTGCCGGTCCCGAAGCAAAAGTGTCGCGGCTGAAGCCGCTCCTACAGCAAGCAGACGGGAGGGGAGGCTATTCGCCTGCACCGCCCGCCGTCTTCGGCGCGCTGCCGAAATCGCCCTCGGCCTCCGCAGCCAGGTAGGCGAATACCGCGTAGGCGGCGACGTTCTGCGCGAGATCGTCGCGGTCGACCTTGTCGAGCGTGTCGTCGGCGTTGTGGTGCAGGTCGAAGTACTGCGTGCCGTCCTGGCCCAGCCACGCCCAGGCGCCACCGATCGCGGCCAGCGGCGAGATGTCGGGGCCGGCGCCGCCCTTGCCCGGCATGTGTTCGATGCCGAGCGGCGCCAGCGCCTCGGCGATACGCGCGCTCGCCGCCTGCGCGTGCGCGGGAGCGCCCGTGCTGAAGCCGTAGATGCGACCCGCGCCGAAGTCGCTTTCCGCGGCGATGACGTGCTTCGCCACGTCGCCCGCGTGCCGGCGCGCGTATTCGCGTCCGCCGAGCAGGCCCTGCTCCTCGTTCGCGAACGCGACCACGCGGATCGTGCGCTTCGGCCGCTGCGGCAGCTGGCCGATCAGCCGGCCCGCGGCCATGGTGATGCCGATGCCCGAGGCGTCGTCGATCGCGCCGGTGCCGAGGTCCCAGGAGTCGAGGTGGCCGCCGATGAGCACGACTTCGTCCGGCGTTTCGCGCCCGGTGATTTCGCCGATGACATTCTGCGAGGTGTATTCGCCGTCCCAGCCGCAGTCCAGCGCCAGCCGCACGCGCACCGGGCCGTGCTGCAGCAGGCGCGCGAGCTGGTCGGCATCGACGAGCGACAGCGCCGCGGACGGGATCGGCGTGAGTCCCGCGTCGAAGCGGGTGATGCCGGTATTGGCGACGCGATGCGGGCTGGTGCCGATCGAGCGCATCAGGTAGCCGACTGCGCCCTTGCGGATCGCTTCCGACGGGCCCTTGCCACGTACCGCGCCGGCCTTGCCGTAGCCGCTGCCGTCGCGCGTACGCTCCATGGGGAAGTCGACGAAGGCGATCCGGCCGGCGAGCGAGCCGGCGGGCGCGGCCTGCAGCGCCTCGACGCTCTCGAAGCGCACGATCTCCGCCTCGACCGTGCCACCGGGGCTGCCGCCGAGCGCGGTGACCAGCAGCGGCTGCGCGTGCGCGCCGAGCACCTGCGCCGATTCGCCGCGGCGCTCCCACTTCGGGAAGGTCACCGGTTCGGTCCACACCTTGTCGTAGCCGAGTTCGCGGAACTTCGCCTGCGCCCACGCGACCGCGCGTGCGTCCGCTTCGCTGCCGGCCAGGCGCGGCCCGATCTCGGTGGTCAGCGACTCGACCACCTTCCATGCGGTGTCGTCGGCCAGCGCGCGTTCGCGAAGTTCGGCAGCGTTGCCGAACGCGGCGTCAGGGATGCGCGTTTCCGCGGCAAGGCCATGGGCTGGGAGCAGGCAGGCGGACAGCAGCAGCGTGGCAAGGCGCATGGATCGGCTTCCCGGAAACGACGAAGCCGCGAGCCTAGCAGGCCCGCGGCTTCGCGTGGATGTGCGGAAAGTCGGGTTACCTGCGCAGCGAATCGCGAATTTCGCGCAGCAGCAGCACTTCCTCGGCGGGTTCGGCCGGGGCCTCTTCCGGCTTCTTGTGGATGCGGTTGATCGCCTTGATCACCATGAAGATCGCGAAGGCGATGATGACGAACTGGATGAGGGTGTTGATGAACTCGCCGACGCCGATCACCACCGCGGGCACCGTCTCGCCGGCCGCGTCCACCGTCGCCTCGCGCAGGGTCCAGGCGATGTCGCTGAAGTCCACGCCGCCCAGCAGCAGGCCGATCGGCGGCATGATGATGTTGTCCACCAGCGAGGTGACGATCTTGCCGAACGCGCCGCCGATCACCACGCCGACGGCGAGGTCGATGACGTTGCCGCGCATCGCGAATTCCTTGAACTCACTGATCATGCCCATCGGCGTCTCCTTGTGGATTCATGTTGGTGGCCACGCGCGCGGCCGGCGACCACTATGCCGCCGGCGCGCGGACGTGGCAACGCAGTTCGAGCAGGTCGTCCAGCCGCGCCACGCAGGCATCGCCCGGCTGCAGCGCGGCGACGCCGGCGGGCGTCCCCATGAACACGAGGTCGCCGGCGCGCAGGGCATACAGCTTCGACAGTTCGTGCAGGATCTCCGGCACGTCCCAGATGAGCTGGTCGAGCGTGGACTGCTGGCGGCGCTCGCCGTTGACGTCCAGCGACAGCAGGCGCGGCGCGAGGTCGCTGGCGTCGGGGGCCGGCACCAGCTCGCTGACCGGCGCCGACTGGTCGAAGCCCTTGGCGCTGTCCCAGGGCAGGCCTTTTGCCTTGGCCGCGGCCTGCAGGTCGCGGCGCGTCAGGTCCAGGCCGATGCCGTAGCCGAACACCAGCGCCTGCGCGCCGTCCACCGGCAACAGGCCCGGCGGGGCGTCACGGCCGATCGCCACGACCAGTTCGACTTCATGGTGCAGCTCGCGCGTGGCGGGCGGATAGGCGACTTCGCCATCGGTGACGATCGCGCCTGCAGGCTTGTGGAAGAAGACCGGCGTGCCGCGCTCGGCCTTCGACGCAGGCGCGGTGGCACCCATCTCGCGCGCATGGTCGGCGAAGTTGCGGCCCACGCAGTAGATGCGACGCACGGGAAACGTGCCGCCTCCGCGCACGGGCACGCGCGACGGTGGCGTCGCGGCAATGACGTCGCGCATGCGGATCAGCGCAGGATGGGCTGGCCGGCTTTCGGCACCACCCGGTATTCGGCGTCGAGCGCGTCCGCGCGCTGCTGGCCGGCGGCCTTGCCCCGCGAACGCAGCGCACCGCGCAGCAGGCCGAACGACACCATCGCCGCGCCGACGAACAGGCCGACCACCAGCAGCACCACCAGGATCGCGATGCCCACCAGTCCCAGCGCCACGCGCAGCAGGGCATTGCGCGGCTTGCGCGGCGTGAACAGTCCACGCAGCCCGGAAGCGTCGAAGCGGGCGTGGAGGGTGCGGAAAAATACGGATGACATCGGCGGTGGGTGAGACAATGCGGGGGCGTCCAGTATCGGGCGCACGTGCAACCAAAATGTAACGAGTTCGTTAAACCGCCGACATGAACAGCCCTGATCCCGACGCGCCCCTGATCGCGCTCGATGCCATCCCCGACGGCGGATTCGCCGAGGTCGAGGCGGTCGTGGACGGTGATGCCGAATCGCTGATCCTGCATCGCGAGGGTGGTGAAGTCCGCGCCTGGCTCAATGTCTGCCCGCACGCCGGCCGCCGCCTCGACTGGTCGCCCGGCCAGTTCCTCAAGTCGAAGGACGGCCTGCTGGTCTGCGCGGCGCACGGCGCGAGTTTCGAACTGGTCAACGGCGAGTGCGTGGCGGGGCCGTGCCGGGGGGAGGCCTTGCGGGACGTGCGCGTGGAAGTGAGGGACGGAGCGATCATCCTTCGGGGCGGCAGCGAAGGCTGAAGCATTCCGACCCGGAAATGCGATGTCCGGATGCCTGCATGACGGATCCCCCGCCGCGCCCGGGACGACACGTTCCAAACGGCAGGAGCGCCTTCAGGCGCGATGTTTCTTGCACATCGCGCCGGCCGCGGCTGACGCCGCTCCTGCACGTGCCGCGCCATGCGCCGGGGCACAAACCACAGCGCCGCATTCAGAACAGCAGGTTCACCATCAGCACCACGATGAAGGTGTAGACCAGCGACAGTGGCAGGCCGATCTTCCACAGCTCGCGCGGGCGGTAGCCGCCGGGACCGGTGATCATCGACATCACCGGGTTGGACTGGGTGACGAAGTTGTTGGACGCCGACAGGGCAACGATCAGGGCGAACGCGGTCGGGTTGCCGCCGGCGGCCAGCGCCAGGTTGATCGCCAGCGGCACGACGACGATGGTCGCGCCGACGTGGCTGATGACCATCGAGAACGCGGCCGTGAGCAGGGCGACGGCGAATTCGATCAGCCAGATCGGCAGGCCGGTCGGCAGGCGCTCGATGGTATGGCCGGCGACCCAGGCGGCGGCGCCACTGCCGTCCATCGCCCAGCCCAGCGGGATCAGGCAGGCCATCAGGAACACGGTCTTCCAGCTGATCGCGCCGTAGGCCTCGTCCATCTTCAGCACGCCGAACACCAGCATGCCGGCGACGCCGGTCATCAGCGCGATCGAGGTGGGCACGCGCCCGGACAGCGCGATCAGCATGGTCACCGCGAAGATGATCATCGCGACGCGGAACTTGTGCGGCCGCTGCTCGCCCTTGGGGTAGTCGGTGACGACGACGAAATCGCGCTTGGACGAGGCCTGCCCCAGGTCGTGCCAGATGCTGTGCAGCACCAGCATGTCGCCGGCGCGCAGCGGGGTGTTGCGCACGTTGTCGCGGAGCACGGTCTTGTCGCGGTTGATCGCCAGCAGGCTGATGCCGTACTGCCGGCGCAGCTGCATGTCGGCCGCGGTCTTGCCGATGAACTTCGAGGTCGGCGGGACCACCGCCTCGGAGATGCCGGCGCGGCTGGGGTTGAACAGGTCGGCGAAGTTGCGCAGCCGCGAGTTCATGCGCAGGAACTGGTTCTGCGCGAAATCGGCGACCTGCTGCCGCGGACCCATCGCGCCAAGCACGCTGCCGACCCAGATGCGCGCATCCGCCGGCGGCGCCAGCCGAGATTCGTTGCCGGTTTGCAGGGCGAGCAGCAGCGGCGCGTTGTGCAGTGCCTCGGCCTCGCCGAAGGTCATGCCCACCAGCGGGCTGTCGGCGGTGACGGTGAGTTCATGGACATCGCCCTCGATGCCGTAGGTGCGCGAGAAGTAGCTTTCGGTGCGCGCGGGCGTGACGTTGGCGTCGCCGTCGCCGCGCAGCCGCCGGTTGCCGAAGAACTGGAAGTACAGCAGGCTCGCCGCGAGCAGCGAGAGGCCGATCGGCATCGGCGCGAACATGTTGAGCGGCTCGAGCGTGGCCGCGCCCGAGGGCAGGTTCGCGTTGGCCGCGGTGAGCAGGTCGTTGAGCAGGATCAGCGGCGAGTTGCCGACCATGGTCAGCGTGCCGCCCATCACGATCGCCACCGCGACCGGCAGCAGCAGCTGCGACAGGTTGAGGCCGGTGCGCGAGGACAGCCGCGACACCACCGGCAGGTACAGCGCCATCACCGACGGGTTCTGCATCACCGAGGAGTTGGCGCCGGCGATCGCCGAGACCAGCAGCAGCAGCCGCTGCTCGACGCCGCGCGAGCGCCGCAGCAGCCAGGCGGCGAGGCGGTTGAGCGCGCCGGTGCGGTCCAGGCCCATGCCGAGGATCATCGTCGCGATCACGCTGATGACCGCGTTGGACGAGAAGCCGTTGAACAGGTCCTCCGGCTGCACCAGCCCGGTCAGGCCGAGCATCACCAGCACCACCAGCGCGACCAGGTCCGAGCGCACGCGCTGGAACACGAACAGGATCATCGTCAGGCCCACCAGCCCGAGGACGATCTTCATGTCGGCGGTGAGCGTGAGCTGGGGGTCCATCAGGGCCGGGATTCGGAATTCGGGATTGGGGATTCGGAATACTCCGCTTCCGGGTCCGCTCGGGGACTTGCGTCAGGATTGGAAGCTTGGTGCGGGCGACGCATTCCGGGGCGCGACGACGGCACCAGAAAAGCACCCTGTCTTTCCGAATCACCTGTCACGGCGTTCGACAACCACATGGTTGGTCATCCCGAATCCCCAATCCCGAATTCCGAATCCCGGTCGTAAAGCAGATCCCAGACCCCGTGCCCGAGCCGCTGGCCGCGGGTCTCGAAATGGGTCTGCGGGCGCCAGTCGGGACGCGGCACGTGGCCGCGCGCGCCGGCGCGGTTGCGCAGTCCCGGGGTGGCGTCGAGCACGTCCCACATGTGCTCGGCATAGTCCCGCCAATCGGTGGCGAGGTGCAAGCGTCCATTCGTCGCAAGCTTGCGCACCAGCAGCGCGGCGAACGCGGGCTGCACCAGGCGGCGCTTGTTGTGCCGCTTCTTGTGCCAGGGGTCGGGGAAGTAGATACGGATCTCGTCGAGGCTGCCGTCGGCGACCTCGTTGCCCAGCACCTCGACCGCGTCGTGGTGGTAGACGCGCACGTTGCTCGCGCCGTCCGCGGCCAGCGCGTTGAGCAGGCGGCCGACGCCGGGGGCGTGCACTTCGATGCCGATCAGGTCGCGCGCCGGGTCGTGCGCGGCGGCGTAGCGCAGCGCCTCGCCGTTGCCGAAGCCGATCTCGAGCACGCGCGGCGCGCGGCGGCCGAAGGCGGCGTCGAAGTCGCGCGGGGTTCCGGTGTAGTCGAGGCCATAGCGCGGCCAGAGATCGTCGAACGCGCGCTGCTGGGCCTCGGTGAAGCGTCCCTGGCGCAGCACGAAGCTGCGGATCTCGCGGCGGCCTTCGGTGGCGGTGTAGGGCTTGGGCGGCGCCTTCGCGCCGGCGCTGGAGAAGGGATCGGTCATGCCGGCCTGCGCATGGCCTCAGCCGACCAGTCCGTCGACCGGCGACGAGGCGCTGGCGTAGCGCTTGCGCGGGATGCGGCCGGCGAGGAAGGCGTCGCGGCCGGCCTCGACCGCGAGTTTCATCGCGCGCGCCATGCGTACCGGGTCTTTCGCGCCGGCGATGGCGGTGTTCATCAGCACGCCGTGGCAGCCGAGCTCCATCGCGATGGCGGCGTCGGAGGCGGTGCCGACGCCGGCGTCGACAATGATCGGCACCTTCGCGTTCTCGACGATCTCCAGCAGGTTGTAGCGGTTCTGGATGCCCAGGCCCGAGCCGATCGGCGCGGCCAGCGGCATCACCGCGACGCAGCCGATCTCCTCCAGGCGCCTGGCCAGAATCGGATCGTCGCTGGTGTAGACCATCACCTCGAAGCCGTCGGCGACCAGCTGCTCGGCGGCCTTGAGCGTCTGCACCACGTCGGGGAACAGCGTCTTCCGGTCGCCCAGCACCTCGAGCTTGGTGAGGTTGTGGCCGTCGAGCAGTTCGCGCGCCAGGCGGCAGGTGCGCACCGCGTCCTCGGCGGTGTAGCAGCCGGCGGTGTTGGGCAGGATGGTGTAGCGGTCGGGCGGCAGCACGTCGAGCAGGTTCGGCTGGCCCGGGTCCTGGCCGATGTTGGTGCGGCGAATGGCGACGGTGACGATCTGCGCGCCGGCGGCCTCGGTGGCGCGGCGGGTTTCGTCGAGGTCGCTGAACTTGCCGGTGCCGGTCAGCAGGCGGGAGCGGTAGGACTTGCCGGCGATGACGAGGGTGTCATCGGAAGGGAGCGTTGCGGTCATCGCGGGATTATCGCGCGCAACCGGCCCGGCGGCCTACCCCTGTATTCGGGCCTGCGTACGGCGTGGGCGTGCGGGATTCATGTTCGCGCCGCATTTTCATCGGCAGCCGCCTCCAGCCAGGCCAGCAGGCGGCCGCCGTTGATAACGTCGTGAGTGAGCGAGACGGTGACGTGGCGGAGGCTGCCGTCGTCGGCGCGCCAGCCGATCCTGCGCTGCTGGCCATACAGCGTGGAGAAGACCTGCCTGAGGTAGGCGGGCCTGGCGACGGTGACGATCTGTTGCCGCTGCAGCAGCAAGGGCCCGGTCAGGCGATGGATCCGCAGTGCCCCGGGCGTGGCCTCCGCCCTGAAACGCAATGCATGCAGCGGAGCGCCGAGGTTCTTGAGGTTGACGAACAGCAGGAGCGCGGTCAGTGGCCATGCCCAGGCATTGAAGATGCCGGTGGGGTCGGCCCCGAACAGGCCCAGTAGCAGGAGCAACTGCATGGTGCCGAACACGGCGATCAGGATCCGGCACAGCATGCGGCTGGATCCGAGGTAGGTCGCCACGAATCCGTCTTCGCCCGCGGCGGCTGCCGGCGTGGTCTTCGATGGCGCCGGTGTGCCGACGGTGTAGGCGAAGATCGCGCCCATCCCCAGGCCGAAGGCCAGCATGTTCACCACGAAGACGATCGCACGCGTGCCCCATTCGCCGGGCGCGGGCAGACCCAGCACCTGGGCGAGCAGCATCAGCAGCGCGAATGCCGGCCCGGCCGTCAGTGCGATCTTCAGCAGCACGCCGTGGCGCTCCCGGCGCTGGGTGCTGCCGATGTCCTCGGGGCTGCCGAACTCGCCGGTCGCGGCGAGGATGGCGGCGCCGCGGTCCGGGGCATCGATGCTGGCATCGATGACGAAATCGCGCGCTTCGACCAGCGTCATCCTGCGGATGCTGCGGGTGCCGATCAGGTGCGCGTCGATCTGCGACAGGTAACGGTCGATCGCGGGATCGCCGGTGCGGAGGTCCGCGGGCAGCGACGGCGATGCGGACTTGAGGACGGAATCGTTCATCGGTGGGTTCCTCGGTTACGGGCCGGGGGTGAGCAGGGTGCGTTGCAGCAGGGCGCTGACGCGGGTCCATTCGCGGATGCGGCGCTGCAGGAAGTCGCGGCCTTCCGGGGTCAGCCGGTAGTACTTGCGCGGGCTGCCGCGCTCGCCGGGCTCGTGGTGCGAGGCCAGCAGGCCGTTGCGTTCCAGTCGATGCAGCAGCGGGTACAGCGTGGCTTCCTTGAGGATGTCCGCATCCGGCCCCAGACGCCGGTGCAACTGCTCGCGGATGCCGAAGCCGTAGTTCGGGCCGGCGCGCAGCGCGTCCAGTACCAGGGCGTCCAGCAGGCCCTTGAGAATCTGCTCGTCGGCGGCTTGTTTAGGCATGTATCGCATACCTTATTGCATAAGCTATGCGATGTAAAGCAAATGGCGCCGATGCGGCATCGACGCGCCGCGCGATGGGTCGGGTCAGCTTCCGGGCTGATGCGCGGGGCTCGGAATGGCGGGTCCGGTGGGACCGGACGCCCGCCAGAGACGATCGTGCCACCGGCATGACGCCTCGACCGCTGATGCGTCAGGCCCGCAATGCCTGCCAGGGAGCGCGCTGGGCGGGGCCTGCCGGCCGCAGCGCGGCCGCGGCGCCTGATTCAGCCACCGCCCAATGCGTGCACGATCTCGACGCGATCGCCTTCGGCCAGGACGTGGCCGGCATGCCGGCTGCGCGGCACGATCTCGCCGTTGACCTCGACCGCGACCCGGCGCTCGCCGAGCCCCTGCTGTTCAAGCAGCGCCCGCACCGTGGCGTCCTGGGCGACGGCCAGGGCGTCGCCATTGAGCTGGATGTCCATGGCCGCGATTGTCGCCCGCCGGCGCGGCGGATGCATCCCGGGCGTGCGGCACTGCGGCGTGAGCCGCCGGCGCCGTTCGGTGACACTTGCCACCATGCGGCCCCGTATTGGGGCCGCCGGCCCACTTTCCGGAGTTCCCGCATGGTTCGTTCCAACAAGTTCCGTCCCGCTCCCGCCACCCGCCTGCTGGCCGCCGCGCTGGCACTCGCCGCCGCGCCCGCGTTCGCCGGCGAAACCTTCTCGCGCACCGTCTTCTTCGGCGACAGCCTGACCGATGCCGGCTATTTCCGGCCGCTGCTGGTGCAGCAGGATCCCGCTGCCGCGATCCTCGGCCGCTTCACCACCAACCCGGGCCTGGTCTGGGCGGAATGGCTGGCCGACTACTACGGCACCAACGCCAGCCCCAACGGCAACGGCCAGTCCGGCGACAACTACGCCGCCGGCGGCGCGATGGTGGGCACCGACCGCATCGGCCCGCCGTTCGGACTGACGCCTTCGCTGGCGACGCAGGCTTCCAGCTACCTGGCCGCAAACGGCGGCCGCGCCGATCCCGATGCGCTCTTCACGGTCTGGGGCGGCCCCAACGACCTGTTCGCGATCGCCGCCGACCCTTCGCAGGCGCAGCAGATCATCGGCGCGGCGGTGACCGCGCAGATCGGCATCGTCGGAGCGCTGCAGGGCGCAGGCGCGCGCTACGTGCTGGTGCCGAACATCCCGGACATCGGCATCACCCCGAGCTTCCTTGCGCAGGGTCCGACCGCCGCTGCACAGGGCACGGCGATCGCCACCGCCTACAACAACGCGCTCTATGGCGGGCTATCGTCGAACGGACTGCGCGTGATCCCGGTCGATACCTTCACCTTCCTGCGCGAAGTGGTGGCGAGTCCTTCCGAATACGGCTTCGCCAACGTCACCGGTACCGCCTGCCAGCCGCAGATCACCGCACAGTCGATCACCTGCCATCCGGGCACCTATGTCACGCCGGGCGCGGCGGATACCTATCTGTTCGCCGATGGCGTGCATCCGAGCTCCAGCGCGCACCGGATCGTCGCCGACCTTGCGATCGCCATGATCGAAGGTCCGCGCCAGATCGCGGTGCTGCCGCATTCGGCGGCGATGACCGGCCGCGGCCGCGCCGAGCGCGTGGGCGCGCAACTGTCGGTCGCGCCGGAACAGGATGGCCGCCGCTGGTGGGTCGACGTGCGCGGCGACTTCCAGCGCTACGGCCACGGCGACAACTACGACGGCGCCGGCCCGGCGCTGACCGCGGGCCTGGGCTGGGGCAGCGGCAACCTCGTGTACGGCGGCTTCGCCGGCTACGGCCGCCAGGGCAACGACTGGGGCCTGCGCCGCGGCGACTGGGACCAGGGCGAGGCGACGCTGGGCGGCTTCGTCGGCTGGTATTCGGAAGGCGGCGCCTGGGTCAACGGCCAGCTCAGCTACAGCCGGCTCGACTTCGACGTCAACCGCCAGGTCCCGCTCGGCCCGGTGACGCGCGTGCACCGCGGTTCGGCCGACGGCAGCAACCTGACCGCCGCGCTGCAGGCCGGATGGAGTTTCGGCGAGGGCGCGCTCAGGCACGGCCCGGTGCTGGGCGTGGTCGCCCAGCGCATCGAGATCGACGGCTTCGCCGAAAGCGATCCGGCCTCGTCGACATCGCTGGCCTTCCCCGACCAGGACTTCGATTCGCTGATCGGCAGCGTCGGCTGGCAGGCCAGCTACGCGATCAACGCCCATCTCGCGCCGTATGCGCGCATCACGCTCGACCGCGAATTCGAGGACGGCGCCGAAGAGGCGTTCGCGCAGTCGCAGACCACCGGGCTGGCCTATGCGGTGCCGGGGCTGGACTACGACGACACCTACGCCACGCTGACCCTTGGCGCGCGCACTTCGCTGTTCGGTCTCGACGCGAACCTCGGCGTGAGCCTGAACGCGGGCGAGAAGGGCGGCAAGCAGACCACCGCGTTCGCCACCCTGGGCGCAGGTTTCTGAACCGCGCGGGACGCCGGGTCGCGCAACGGCCCGGCGCCTGCGACGCGTTGCCAAGCCGCGCCGGCCGGGCATAGACTGGTCGCGAACGCGGGTGTAGTTCAATGGTAGAACTGCAGCTTCCCAAGCTGCTAGCGTGGGTTCGATTCCCATCACCCGCTCCACATCCAGGCGGCGGCTCCATCGTTCGATGGTGCCGCCGTTTTTCGCTGGCGCAGGCAGGTCATGAAGCTCGCGATCCTTTCCCGCAACGGCAAGCTCTATTCCACCCGGCGGCTGGTGGAGGCCGCGCGCGCGGCCGGCCACAGCGTGCGCGTGCTCGATCCGCTGCGCTGCTACATGCGCATCGGCAACACCGGCTTCGCGATGCGCTACAAGGGGCGCGGGATCGACGGCTACGGCGCGGTGATCCCGCGCATCGGCGCCTCGATCACGCGCTACGGCTGCGCGGTGCTGCGGCAGTTCGAACTGATGGGCAGTCACACGCCGAATCCGGCGGCGGCGATCGCGCGCGCGCGCGACAAGCTGGCCTGCCACCAGCTGCTGGCGGCGCAGCGGATCGGCCTGCCGGCGACGGTGTTCGGCGACAACCCCGACGACACCGCCGACCTGCTGGCCCTGCTCGGCCCGCCGCCGCATGTCATCAAGCTCAACGAGGGCACCCAGGGCGCGGGGGTGATGCTGACCGAGAAGCTGTCGGCTTCGCGCAGCGTGGTCGAGGCGCTGCGCGGGCTGTACGCCAACTTCCTGGTGCAGGAATTCGTGGCCGAGGCCGAGGGCGCCGACCTGCGCTGTTTCGTCGTCGGAGACCGCGTGGTCGCGTCGATGCAGCGCCAGGCGCCGGCGGGCGACTTCCGCTCCAACCTGCATCGCGGCGGCACCGCGACCGCGATCGAGTCGACGGCCGAGGAGCAGGCGATGGCCGTGCGCGCGGCGCAGGTGATCGGGCTGGGGGTGGCCGGCGTGGACCTGATCCGGTCCCGCCGCGGGCCGCTGGTGCTGGAGGTGAACGCCTCGCCCGGGCTGGAGGGGATCGAAGAGGCAACCGGCGTCGATGTTGCCGCCAAAATCGTCGAACTTGCCGTATCAGGCTCCGATATGCCTGCAACCGGCAAAACGCGACAGCACCGCCGCCGGCGCGCGTTTAACAAATAATTCATCCGCGGTTTAACGACTGCTTAATCGTTCCGGGGCTACCTTGTCGGGACCGGATTCCGCGCTCTCTCCTGTTTCCTTGTCCAAGGGTCAGCCAACGGATTACGGTAATCGGGGCAGTACTTTGGGCCCAGGCGATGGCATCGTCTGGGCTCTTTTGTGGGCGCTCGTCGACGGGGCGCCGACAGGGTCGTGTGACAGAATCCCTCCTCCCACGCCCGGCGGAACCGCGCATCGTCCCGCGCGGTCCAAGAAGGCCGACCTTACGGAATCCGCTGCATGCGCATCCTCGTCATCGAAGACAACCAGGACATCGCGGCCAACCTTGGCGACTATCTCGAGGACCGCGGCCACACCGTCGATTTCGCCGCCGACGGGGTGACCGGCCTGCACTTGGCGGTGGTCCACGACTTCGATGCGATCGTGCTCGACCTCAACCTGCCGGGCATGGACGGGCTGGAGGTCTGCCGCAAGCTGCGCAACGACGCGCGCAAGCAGACGCCGGTGCTGATGCTGACCGCGCGCGACAGCCTCGACAACAAGCTGGCCGGCTTCGATTCCGGCGCCGACGACTACCTGGTCAAGCCCTTCGCGCTGCAGGAAGTCGAGGTGCGGCTCAACGCGCTCTCGCGCCGCGGCAAGGGCGTGCAGACGCGGGTGCTGGACGTCGGCGACCTCGAATACAACCTCGACACGCTGGAAGTGCGCCGCCAGGGCAAGCTGGTGCAGCTCAACCCGACCGCGCTGAAGATCCTGCAGGCGCTGATGGAGGCCTCGCCTGCGGTGGTGACGCGGCAGGACCTGGAAACCCGCGTCTGGGGCGAGGAACTGCCGGACTCGGATTCGCTGCGCGTGCACATCCACGGCCTGCGCGCCGTGATCGACAAGCCGTTCGACGTGCCGCTGATCCAGACCCGCCATGGCATCGGCTATCGCATCGCCGCGCCCGATGGCGCAGGCTGACGACGGCCCGGACGATTCCGTCCGCAGCAAGCGTCGACGCTATCGCAGGCGGCTGCGCAGCCGCATCATCCTGTCGTTCGTCCTGTTGGGCATGTTCTTGTCGGCCTTCATCGCGGCCGCCACGTTCTACGTGCAGAACCGGGTCGAGGCGCGGGTCATCTCGGACACGTTGGTCAGGAACAACGACCTGTACGCGGAGGGGTTCTACCGCGATCCGGATGCCGTCGGCGTCGCGTTCGAGAAGATCCAGGGACGCATGTTCAGCGTCGACAGGCTCGAGCGCGTCCCCGACGAGTGGCGCGCACTGCCGAACGGGGTCTTCGAGCTGGAATCGGAAGGCAGCGGGGGCGAGAAGCGCATCTACCGGCTCGCGGTGCGCAAGGATGCGCAGTACTGGTTCTTCCTGGCCTACGACATCGCCGAGGAGCGCGAGAGCGAGAACCGGCTGCGGACGGCGCTGATCATCCTGGTGGCGCTGCTGAGCCTGCTGTCGCTGGTGGTCGGCTGGTGGTCGGCATCGCGGGTAATGAGTCCGGTGTCCGAGCTGGCGCAGCGCCTGGGCCGTTCCGGCGACACCACCTCGCCGGAGCCGCTGGCCCCGCATTTCCCTGACGACGAGGTCGGCGAACTGGCCAAGGCGCTCGACGACTACGCCACGCGGCTGACCGAGGTGGTGCAGCGCGACCGCGAGTTCAACGCCGACGTCAGCCACGAACTGCGCACGCCGCTGGCGGTGATCCGGGGCGCGGTGGAACTGCTGCTGTCGCGGCCGGACCTAGACGAGAAAACGCAGGCGCGCCTGCTGCGCATCCAGCGCGCCGAGCAGCAGTGCACCGATTTGATCAGCGCGCTGCTGCTGCTTTCGCGCAACGAGCGCGGCCGCGGCGCGACCGACGTGGCGAAGGTGGCCGAACAGCTGTTCGACGCGCACCGCGGCCAGCTCGGCAGCAAGCCGCTGGCGCTGCGGCTCGATGGCGAGCCGGGGCAGGTGGTGGTGGACGCGCCGGAATCGGCGGTCACGGTCGCGCTCGGCAACCTCATCGGCAACGCTGTGAAGTACACGCAGCAGGGCGAGGTGGTGGTGCGGCTGCTGGACGGGGCGGTCGACGTCATCGACTCGGGGCCCGGCCTCAGCGCCGAGGACGCCGCACGCCTGTTCGAGCGCGGCTACCGCGGTACCCACGCCGAGCATTCGCAGGGCGGCGGCATCGGCCTGTCGATCGTGCGCCGGCTGTGCGCGCTCTATGGCTGGAATGTGATCGTGGTGCCGGGCGAGTCGCAGGGCGTGGTCGCGACGCTGACCTTCGCGCCCGACCAGGATGCAACGCCTGCGGCCTGAAGCCTGCCCGCTGGCGACCCGGGGTCGGTCTTGACGGCGGCGCAACGTCGCCTGCGCCATCCTCGACACGGTGCTGGCCGGGCGAAGACCGATGAAGCCTGCGAGCGAAACCGCATTGCGCAGATGGCGATGGCCGGGATGGGCGCTGGGCCTGTTCTGCGCGCATGTCGCCGCGTGCGCGCAGCCGAGCCTGCCGGCCGGCGATGACGTCGCGCTGCGCCGCGACATGGTGGAGCGTCAGCTCGCCGGGCGCGACATCGACGATCGCCGCGTGCTGGACGCCATGCGCACCGTGCCGCGGCACCGCTTCGTGCCCGCGGACCTCGCCGCGCACGCCTATCGCGACGGGCCGCTGCCGATCGGCCACGACCAGACCATCTCCCAGCCCTACATCGTCGCCCTGATGACGCAGCTTGCGCGGCCGTCGCCGGACGATCGCGTGCTCGAGGTGGGCACCGGCTCGGGCTACCAGGCGGCGGTGCTCGCGCTGCTGGCGAAGGAGGTCTACAGCATCGAGATCGTCGCGCCGCTGGCGGAAGAGGCGCAACGGCGCCTGCGCGAACTCGGCTACGACAACGTCGTCGTGAAGGCCGGCGACGGCTATGCGGGCTGGCCGGAGCATGCCCCGTTCGACGCGATCGTGGTGACCGCGGCGCCGGAGCGCATTCCCGGGCCGCTGCTGGACCAGCTCAAGCCGGGCGGCCGGCTGGTGATCCCGGTGGGAGCGGTCCATGCGGCGCAGGAACTGCGCGTGGTCGAGAAACGCGCGGACGGCAGTCTGCATGAGCGCAGCGTCTCGCTCGTGCGTTTCGTGCCACTGACCGGCGACGCCGCGGACAGGGACCGCACCCCGTAGGAGCGCTGCAGGCGCGATGCTCTTGCTTTCCCGGGCGACGGGACGGAAAGCATCGTGTCTGGAGGCGCTCCTACGGGGTGCGAGTCCGGAACGCTCTACGCGGGTTCCGACCAGCCGTGCTTGTCGGGCGTCCTGCCGTCGAACAGGCCGAAGAACAGGCGCTGGATCCGACGCCTGACCGCGTCGGCTCTGTCGGCGCCAGCTGGTGCTCGTCGATGGAGCGGATCGACGTGATCTCCGCGGCCGTGTCGCACAGGAACAGGTCGTCGCACAAGTACGCGCGGCAGGTCGAATTCGATCACGGCGAGCGCGTCGTCGTGCGCCAAGGCGATGATCGAGTTGCGGGTGATGCCGTTGAGCAGTGTCGCGCCGACCGGCATGCGCGCCTGCGCGCTATCGAACACGAGGAACAGGTTCTCGCCCGCGCCTTCGCTGGGCGGACCGGTCGAGGCCATGGCGATGCCCTCGCCGAAGCCGAGCCGCCGCGCTTCGCGCGCGACCAGGGTGCCGGAGGGATGGTTGCCGCCGACCTTGGTGCCCGAGGGAATGGTGTTCGACGCGACCCGCTGCAGGCTCGGTACTGCATGGCGCGTCCTCGATGCGGAAAGCGCCATTTCGCTCGATTCGGAACGCCGCCCGGTCGAGCTACAGGCTGACCCACCAGCAGTTCAGGTGCCGGCGCAGCGAGAACACCGTCTGCAGCGGGGTGATGCGGTTGGCGACGGTCTGGTCGACGACCAGTCCGGTCGGCGCACGCCGCGCGTTCTGGTGGCGGGTCGCGGCGGCTTTCACCGCGTCCGGAAGTTCGTCTTCCGCAGCGGATGCGGCCGGCGCCGGCGCGGCTGGATTCTGCGCAGCGGCGGCATGCGGGACGGTCTGCCAGGCCAGCGGTTGCGGGAGCGGTGCGACCGGGCCCGGCAAGGGCGGGGGAGGCTGCAGGGGCGTGATGTCGACCAGCGGCCGGTTCACGATCGCATCCAGTCGTCCCATGATCGCGTAGGCGTTGCGCGAGGACGTGCCGGGCCAGTGGTAGATGCCCGCGAGCCGGTTCACGTCCTTGCCGTCGATGGCCGCGGTCAGTTCGAGCACCAGGTCCTGCACGTTGCGGCTGCAGTCGCGGCGGATCAGGCGGCTGCCCGGTCCGGCGACGCCTGCGCGCGGCGCGCGCTCGGTGGCGCCGATATCCTTGCAGTTGCGGTCGGTGTAGACGTGGCCGCCGTCGTCGGTCACGCAGCGCCGGATCTGCGCCGACGCCGGCCACGCAGCCAGCGCCGCGAGCAGCAGCAGGAACGCGGCGAGGGCGCGGCAGGGCGAAGGCATCGCGGCAGCCTAGCGTCGGCGCCGGCGCGCGGGAAGTCCGGGCGTGCCCGATGTTCAGGTCGCCGCGATCCCGAGATGAACGCAATGCCCCGCCATCGCGGCCGCCGTTCATGTATACCCCATGGGCATGTCCATGCCGGCGGAGTACGCTGGGCGCTGGCCTTGCACGGGGGAAGGCAGCGACCACGTCGCGCGATGCGCGGCGCGTGGCCGCTTGCAGGGGGAATGTCGTCGGACGATTTCATCCATCAACGTGCCGCGCAGCGCGGACGCAACCTGCTGCTGCAGGAACTGCGCGAAACCTGCGAGCGCGCGCGCCTGGGCGGCTTCTTCTATCCGGTCGCGGCGCTGCTCGCGTTCTCCGCGGCCGGCATCGACGCGTGGCGCTGGCAGGCCGCGGTGGTCGTCGGACTCCTGCTGGCCCTGGCGGGACTGCGCTGCCTGGTGCGGCCCTCCGCGGCGCCGGACGTCGGGGAGGCGCGCCGCAAGCTGCGCATGCTCTGGGGCATCGTCCTTGCCACCACGGCGCTGTGGGGCGCGTTCGGCGCTTGGACGTTCGCCGCGCTGCCCGAGCCCGCGCCGCTGGTGGCGCTGCTGTTCTCCGGCGCGTTCGGCATGGCGCTGGCGCACACGATGTGCATGCGCACCACGCCCGCGGTGATCGCGATCCTGTGCGTGATGGTGCCCAGCCAGGTGGTCCTGTGGGATGGCGTGGCGCGCTGGGTGGCGGTGATGTGGGCGGTGTACATGCTGTACATGCTCATGGTGCTGCGGCGCAGCCATCGCGAGTACCGCACGCGCCTCGAACTCGAGGAGGACCTGCGCCAGCAGCGCGACCTGTTCGAACGGCAGAGCCAGGTCGACGGCCTCACCGGCATCGCCAACCGTCGCGAGTTCGGCGCCGCGCTGGCGCGCGCGGTGGCCAGCGCGGCGCCCGGGCGGGCGATCTCGCTGCTGATCGTCGACGTCGATCATTTCAAGCACATCAACGACACCCTGGGCCATCTCGCCGGCGACGCCTGCCTGGTGGCGCTGGCGCAGCGGCTGCGCGCGCATTTCGCCGGGCCGCACGACGTACCGGTGCGGCTCGGCGGCGAGGAGTTCGGCGTCGTGCTGGAGGCCGCGTCCGCGGACGCGTTCGGCAGGGCGGAACGCTTCCGCGACGAACTCGCCGCGCAGCCGATGCTGGTCCTCGACCAAGAGATCCCGGTGACGGTCAGCATCGGCTGCGGGCAATTCGATCCCGCGCGACACGGCGATGCCGATGCGTTCTACGGCGACGTCGATGCGGCGCTCTACCGTGCCAAGCAGGCGGGGCGCAACCGCACCGAACACGCGTGAGGCGGTGCGCGGCGCGTTGGCGCGCCGCGCGCCGGGGTCAGGCGAACCGCGCGAGGACGGCCTGCGTCGGTTTGGCGAGGTTGAGCGTGTAGAAGTGCAGCGCCGGTGCGCCGCCCGCCACCAGCCGCTCGCACAGCTTTGCGACCACGTCCGCGCCGAATTCGCGGATGCTGTCGGCGTCGTCGCCGAAGGCCTGCATCTTCTTCGAGATCCAGCGCGGGATCTCGGCGCCGCACTGCTCCGAGAACCGGCGCAGCTGCGAATAGTTCGAGATCGGCATGACGCCGGGCACGATCGGCGCCTCGACGCCCAGCGCGCGCACGGCGTCGACGAAGTGGAAGTAGGCGTCGGCGTTGTAGAAGTACTGGGTGATCGCGGCGTCGGCGCCGGCGTCGATCTTGGCCTTGAAGTGCCTCAGGTCGACCAGCGCGTCCTCGGCCTGCGGATGCATTTCAGGGTAGGCGCCGACCTCGATGTGGAAGTGGTCGCCGTGCTGGGCGCGGATGAAGGCGATCAGGTCCGAGGCGTAGCGCAGGTCGCCGGGATGGCCCATGCCCGAGGGCAGGTCGCCGCGCAGCGCGACGATGCGCCGGCAGCCGATGTCGCGGTAGCGGGCCAGCAGTTCGGCGATCTCCTCGCGCGTGCCGCCGACGCAGGACAGGTGCGGCGCGGCGTCCAGCCCGTGGGTCTGCAGCAGGTGCTGCACGGTTTCGGCGGTGTAGCTGAGCGTGGAGCCGCCGGCGCCGAAGGTGCAGGACACGTATTCGGGCGCATGGCCCTTGAGCTTCGCCACGGTGCGATCGAGCTGCGCGCGCTGCTCGTCGGTCTTGGGCGGGTAGAACTCGAAGCTGATCGGGGTCATCGCGGCGATCGTGTCCGGCGTGGTCGTGAATTATATCTCTATATCGCGATGAATGAGTAGAGTTCTTCGGATCGCAGGTCCAGGTCCACGGGCCCGCGCCCCGCCGGATTGTCATTTCGACCGCAGGGAGAAATCTCCTGGCGCATCGGCAATCCGGCCGAGCGGTGCGGATGCCGGCGCCCCCATTGTCGTGCTGCCTGGCGTAGCGGCGTACGGCAGATTTCTCCCTGCGGTCGAAATGACAAAAGAGGTGCGGTCGAAATGACATGCCGGGTGCAATCGAAATGACCGGAGGGAGGCGGTCGAAACCGCGGGTGGGGGGCGGACGGGATGGACAAGCATGTTTCCCGCAAGCCCGCGTCCCATCAGATTGTCATTTCGACCGCAGGGAGAAATCTCCTGACGCATCGGCAATCCGGCCGAGCGGTGCGGATGCCGGTGCCCTCATTGTCGTGCTGCCTGGCGTAGCGGCGTACGGCAGATTTCTCCCTGCGGTCGAAATGACAAAAGAGGTGCGGTCGAAATGACAAGAGGGGGCGATCGAAATGACAGGAGGGACGGGCGGCGGGCAGGGCAATCGATGGGGCGGTTTGCCGCTTTCCGGCATGATGCCGCCATGCGCATCGTCCTCACCCCTTTCGCCCGCGCCCGCCTGTTTCCGCGCGAGCCGCGCGGAAACACCATCCGCGACTGCACGCCTGAGGCGTTCGAGCATCGCCTCAACGAAGAGTCACCGCTGGCGGTACTCCCCGGCTACGCGCCGTTCTGCCGGCTGCACGTGCATCGCAACTGGACCACGACGCGCTGCCTGACCGTTCCGGTCACCGACGACAACCGCCATCTGCTGCGCTCGGCCTACGAGGCGCGCACGCGCGGGGAATTGCCGGTGCTGGTGCGCTGGTTCGAGGGCGTTGAACCGCCGGTGGCGAACTACCTCCTGCCGATCCTCTACAGCCGCGAACAACTGGCGAAGGAAGGCGCGCCGATCGACGGCGAGTGGGGAATCGTCGGCTGCCTCTACACCCTGGAACCGGAAGAGATCCCGATGGCGCCGATCACCATGATGCGCAACGCGCTCGGGGTGGAGGAGGGGGGTCAGGCGTGGCGATCGATCGCGAGGCCTATCGGCGTGCGGTGGAGTTCTGGGAGAACAATGCCAACTGGAGGCCGCTGCCCTGATCGCCGGGGCATGCCATCGCCAGCCACGAACCCGCGACGATCTTACCGCCGATCCCGGACTCGATCTGGGGGAGGAATCTGATGGAAAGCCGGATCTTTCGCCGTGCTCCCGACGACGACTCCATGGTCGATGAACTTGCGGAACGCCACGCTAGGCAACCCCTGGACACGCCGGGATCGTCATTCGGGGCGCGGCGAGGTATCCCGGCGAGCCATGCGCATGGGTACTGCCCCGGATCAAGCTCCGGGGTCGAAATGACGGTCGCCGGAAGGTTCCCCGGGTGCCGACGGCGGCACGCGGCCCGGCTTGCGGTGGAACCGGGAACGTCGATCGCCATGCCCGGGCCGGCCTCCAGCCAGGGACAGGATCCATGATCATCGCGGCACCCACCGACTACCGCGCCGCCTCGATGTCTTCGCGGAACAGCCAGGTCATGGCGCGGCGGTAGGTTTCGCCGATGCTGGCCGCGTGCGTGCCGTCGGGCAGGATCTCGTGCCGCAGCGCCCACGGACGATCGTCGCGCGCCTGCCAGGCGGCGACCCACTCGCGTGCGTTCTCCATCCGGAAGGCCTCGTCGCGTCCGCCGCTGGCGACCACCAGCGCAAGGTCGTCGCGTGCGTGCGGTGCCGCGTCGCCGAGCAGGTCGTCGCGCGCGCGGGAGAATGCGGCATTGCTGGCGATCCGCGCCCGGAACAGGTCCGGCTTGCGCAGCGCGGACCACAGCACGAAGTAGCCGCCGCGCGATTGGCCCACCAGCACCCGTCGCCCGGGATCGGTGCGATGGCGACGCTCGATCTGCGGCAGCAGTTCGCGTTCGAGGAAATCCAGGAACATGGGCGCGCCGCCTTCGCCCTCCGGCGTGTCGCTGCCGGGTGCGCTGAAGTCGATGTGCCGCTTGTTGATCGAAGGGTCGAAGCTGCCGTAGGCGATGCCGACGAGGATCGCCTCGGGCAGGTGTTCGTCGTAGTGCAGGAACAAGTGGGTGGGCGCCAGCAGCGGGAACAGGCTGTCGCCGTCGAGCAGGTAGACCACCGGCCAGCGCGCGTCGGCATCGGCGTCGTAGCCTTCCGGCAGGCGCATGTAGATGTGGTAGTCGCGGCCGGTCGCCTGCGAGTGGATCGGGAAGTAGTCGCCCGCGAGCGCGGGGAGGTGTTCCAGCGGCACGCGCGCGCCTGTATTCGTGGCCGGCGCTTCGGGCGCTTGCGCCGCGGCGGAGGACATGCCGCCGGCGCCGAAGTTCAGCAGCGCGGCGAGGGCGATCGCGAGGAACGGGATTCGGGTCATGCTGGCGGCGCTGCGGCGAACCGGATGCGGCCGATCCTAGGCACGTCTCCACGCGCGATCAAGGCGACCGGGGGTGCCCGTCGTATCGCCATGCGGTTGCGGACAATCGCTATGGCTTGCGGAAGCGTGCGCGTACCCGTTCGACCCGGCTCCGGACCACGCAGTCGCGGACATGGTCGTTGACCAGGCCCATGGCCTGCATGAAGGCATAGACCGTGGTGGGGCCGACGAACTTCCATCCGCGCTTCTTCAGTTCCTTCGACAGGGCGATGGATTCGGCGGAGGTCGACTGCGCCTGCGGTTCGGACGTGGTCCCGGCAGCGGGGGCGTAGCGCCAGATGAAGGACGCCAGTGAACCTTCGATGTCGGCCAGTTCCACCGCTCGGCGCGCGTTGTTGATCGTGGCCTCGATCTTGCCTCGGTGGCGGACGATGCCCGCGTTCTCCAGCAGGCGCGTCACGTCTCTTTCCGTGAAGCGCGCGACCTTGTGGAAATCGAAATCGTGGAACGCCGCGCGGAAGGCCTCGCGCTTGGCCAGGATCGTGCGCCAGCTCAGGCCGGACTGGAATCCTTCCAGGCACAGCTTCTCGAACAGGCGCCGGTCGTCGTCGACAGGGAATCCCCATTCGGTGTCGTGGTAGTGCAGGAATTCCGGCGCGACGGCGCACCAGCGGCAGCGTGGCTTGCCGTCGGGTCCCGGGATGGTCGAGGTCATGGCATTGTCCTCCGGCGCGTTCAGTGCAGCAGGAACTGCAGGCGCGGGTCGGCCTTCCCGGGCGTGACGGCGAGGATGTCGGGCTCGACCACGCCCGCAGCGACGAAAGGATCCTCGGCCACGCGCCGGTGCAGTTCGTCGTGCGAGACGCCGTGCGCGAGGATCGCGCCGCCGGCGGAAGGCTGCAGGCTCCCGGCCAACATGAAGACGCCATCGTCGAAGCCGCGGCGAAGCCAGTCATTGTGCCCGGCCATGAGGCGCGCGGCCTGGTCGCGGTGCGCGGAGAATCTGAGCAGGACGATGAACATGGGGTTGCTCCGGAAGAACCGTCAGGCCTCGACGGGGGCGGCGACGACGTCGGCCAGCCATCGCGTCATGCGCTCGACTTCGCGCTCGACGAAGGCCCTGTCGCGGAAGGCGTTGTCCATCACGGCGACGCCCTGGCTGAAGGCGAGCACATGCATTGCCAGCGCGTCGGCGTTGCGCGCGTGCCCGAGCAGCGTGAATTGCCGGGACAGCCAGCCGCGGAAGACGCCGAAGATGGCGCTGGCGCCCGGCCGCGACGGATGCCCCAGCTTCGCCAACTCGCCGGTCAGGGTCCCGACCGGGCAACCGTGGCGCATGATCTTCCCGCGGTTGCCGACCACGATGCGGATGTAGCAGAGGATGCGCCCGGCCGGGCTCCCGTCTCGCGCCTCCCAGGCCGCGATCATGTCGTGCGTGGCCTGCATGCGCGAGGCGATCACCGCCTCGAGGATCTCGTCCTTGGTCCTGAAGTGGTAGTAGAAGTTGCCGCGCGAAATGCCGACGGCATCGGCGATGTGCGAGAACGAGGTATGGGCGAAGCCCTGCTCGTAGAACAGCCGGTCGGCCACGGCGACGATCGCGTCGCGGGTCGCGTTCGTTTCCTTTGCCGGCCTGGGCTGCCTGGACGCCATGTTGGGACGATTGTCCTAATACGATGGCGGAAGATTAGGACGACCGCCCTGGAAGCGTCAAGCCCTTCCGCCAGTTCGCGACCGAGAATGCACGATGCGTGGGAGCGGCTTCAGCCGCGACCCGTAGAGTCACGGCCGGTCGCGCCTGAAAGCGCGCCGGGATCCTGTTCTCGATCGCAAATCGGCCTCGGTCCTGCGCAAACGAAAACGGGCGCCCGATGGGCGCCCGTCGCGATGCCGCAGTGTCGGAGGGTCACTCAGTAGCGGTAGTGCTCCGGCTTGAACGGCCCCTCGACCGGCACGCCGAGGTAGTCGGCCTGGTCCCTGGTGAGCGTGGTGAGCTTCACGCCGATCTTCTCCAGGTGCAGGCGCGCGACTTCCTCGTCGAGCTTCTTGGGCAGGATGTAGACCTTCGGGTCGTAGAGGTCCTTGTTGGCCCACAGGTCGATCTGCGCCAGGGTCTGGTTGGAGAACGAGTTCGACATCACGAAGCTCGGGTGGCCGGTGGCGCAGCCGAGGTTCACCAGGCGGCCTTCGGCCAGCAGGAACATGGCGTTGCCGTTGGGCAGGATGAACTTGTCCACCTGTGGCTTGATGTTGACCTGCTCCACGCCGGCCAGCGCCTTGAGCGCATCGACCTGGATCTCGTTGTCGAAGTGGCCGATGTTGCAGACGATGGCCTGGTCCTTCATCGCCGTCATGTGCTCGAGGCGGATGATGTCCTTGTTGCCGGTGGTGGTGACGTAGATGTCGGCGCGGCCGAGGGTGTCCTCGACGGTGGTGACCTCATAGCCCTCCATCGCCGCCTGCAGGGCGCAGATCGGGTCGATCTCGGTGACGACGACGCGGGCGCCGTAGGCGCGCAGCGAGGCGGCGCAGCCCTTGCCGACGTCGCCGTAGCCGCAGACCACGGCGACCTTGCCGGCCAGCATCACGTCCAGCGCGCGCTTGAGGCCGTCGGCCAGCGATTCGCGGCAGCCGTAGAGGTTGTCGAACTTGCTCTTGGTGACCGAGTCGTTGACGTTGATCGCCGGCACCAGCAGCTTGCCCTGTTCGGCGAGCTGGTAGAGGCGGTGCACGCCGGTAGTGGTCTCCTCGGAGACGCCCTTCCAGTCCTTGACCACGCGGGTCCAGTAGCCCGGGCGCTCCTTGGCCACGCGCTTGAGCAGGTTCTTGATCACCTGCTCCTCGTGGCTGCCGGAAGGCGAGTTCACCCAGCTCTCGTCGCCCTGTTCGAGCTCATGGCCCTTGTGGATCAGCAGGGTGACGTCGCCGCCGTCGTCGACCACCAGTTCCGGCCCGGTCAGGGTGCCGTCGGGCAGGGTGAAGGTCAGCGCGTCGAGCGTGCAGTCCCAGTATTCCTCCAGCGTCTCGCCCTTCCAGGCGAACACGGGAGTGCCGGTGGCGGCGATCGCGGCGGCGGCGTGGTCCTGGGTGCTGAAGATGTTGCACGAGGCCCAGCGCACGTCGGCGCCGATGTCCTTGAGCGTCTCGATCAGCACCGCGGTCTGGATGGTCATGTGCAGCGAGCCGGTCACGCGCACGCCCTTGAGCGGTGCGGTGGCGGCATGCTTGCGGCGGATCGACATCAGGCCGGGCATCTCGTGCTCGGCGATGTCGAGTTCCTTGCGGCCCCAGTCGGCCAGCGAGATGTCGGCGACCTTGTAGTCGCCCTCGGTCGAGAAGGTCTTGCGTTGTGCGTTCATGGTGGTGCTCCGTCGTTGGGAGTCCGCGGGGACTCGCAGTAACGGGCGCCGTTGTCGCAGTGGGATCGCGTCGAGCCTGGCCGTGGCTTTCCACGGTCGCAGCGCCCCTCGACGGACCGGGAATTATATCGTTTCCACCGGGTCGGCAATGTGGCAGGCCGTTGCCATGCGGCCGTCGCGTTGCAGCATCGTCATCCCGCGAAGGCGGGGACCCAGCGCCATTGCGACGATATCGAATAACCCGTCGCGGAAAGCGCCTTGCAACCACCGAACGGCTGGTCATGGCGGGGCATCGGTCCTGCCCTGGCGCCGAAGACGCTGGATCCCCGCCTTCGCGGGGATGACGGCAAAGGGATAGTGGCGGTTACCGGTGTGGCGCTTGTTGGTACCGGTGTGTGCGTTATGAACTTACTCAAATATCTGATACCAAAGGAAATTCATTCGATCGCATAGAAATTCACGTTCGTGTGAGTGAGTGTTGACACCCGCCCGCCGGGTGTGCAGTATCGCGGCCAGGCATCTTGCTGAAACCAGCATCCTGTGGGAGGGATCTGAAGATGGGGAGTCGTTTGATTGCGGCCGCTTCGATGGCCGCGCTGTTTGCCGTACCCGTGTCGGCGCTGGCGCAAGCCACGGCCGAGGCGATCGAAACCGAACGCCAGCAGGCCGAGGCGCAGGATCCGGCCAGGGCCACCGAGCTGGACACGATCTTCGTCACCGCGACGCGACGCGCCGAACCGCTCAAGGACGTGCCGCTCAGTGTGACCGCACTGTCGCAGGAGGAGCTCGACGCGAAGGGCATCGTTGGCTACGAGGGACTGGCGTACGAAACGCCGGGCGTGGTGCTGAACCGGGCCAGCGCCAACTTCAACAATTTCACCGCGCGCGGCATCGCCACCAATGGCTACAACGCCAACCTGCAGAGCACGGTGGCGATCTACATCGACGAGTTGCCGATTTCCGCCAACGGCAACTCCACCATCCTCGACCCCAGCCTCTACGACGTGGAGCGCATCGAGTTCCTGCGCGGGCCGCAGGGCACGCTGTTCGGGTCGGGTTCGCTGGCGGGCGCGCTGCGCATCCTGACCCATGCGCCCGATCCCAACGTCTTCGAGGGATCGGTCCTGGCGGACGTGGGCGTGACCGGGTCGAGTTCGCTGCGCCAGCGCTACAACGCCATGCTGAACATCCCCCTGGTCGAGGACCGGCTGGCGCTGCGCGTGGTCGGCTTCTCGCGCAACGAGGAAGGCTATGTCGACAACCTCGGCACGGGCATCGACAAGTCCAACGAACTGGAGAGCTGGGGTGGCCGCGCCACCCTGCTCTGGGAGCCGACCGACCGGCTTTCGCTGCAATTGCGCCTGTCGCGGGAGGAAAGCACGCCCAAGGATTCGTCGCTGATCAATCCCGACCGCGGCGCGGACCTGGACAAGCGCTATTCGGACCGGCCGGACAAATTTTCCGGCGAGATGACGAACTACAACCTCACCGTGGGCTACCAGTTCGACGGCGCGAAGCTGACCAGTTCCTCGACGTGGTCCGACTACAAGGCGCTGTTCAACGTCGACCTCGCGGGCACCTACGGCCAGGCCTTCGCCTTCGCGCTGGACGCCCCGGGAGAGAACGAGACCTTCGTGCAGGAAATGCGCCTGGTGTCCGATACAGCCGGTCCGTTCGACTGGGTGCTGGGCGGCTTCTACTTCAAGCGGGAGCGGGACGTGTACTTCGGCTACCGCTCCAACGAGGAATATCTCGCGGCGAGCGGCATCACCGGCCTGCCGGACGAGTACTACCTCAAGTTCCACAGCTTCGATGTGTCGAAGGAGCAGGCGCTGTTCGGTCAGCTGACCTACCACTTCACGGATGATGTGTGGGGGACGGTGGGCGTGCGCTACGGCAGCACCGAGGCGCAGGGTTTCACCAGGGAAGGGGGCTACAACAGCGACTACCTGACCCTGGCCTACTACTGCAGTTTCCTCGGCATCTGCGGCCTGCCGGTGACGATCACGCCGGTCGCGGCGGCAGAGGGCGTCAAGGCGAAGGAAAGCGGGCCGTCCTATCGCGTGAGCGCATCGTGGCGTCCGACGCCTTCGCTGACCACGTATGCCGCGGTCGCGACCGGCTTCCGCGCGCCGGTGGTCAACGCCCGCGCCGGGGCGGTCAGCGCGATCGATCCCGACGACCTGGTCATTCCCTATGGCGCCGATTCCGACGAACTGGTCAGCTACGAGCTGGGCATGAAGGGGCGCTGGATGAACGGGCGGCTGGCGGCCAACCTGGCGCTCTACCATACCGACTGGAACGACATCCAGGTGCAGGCCAACCGCGTCTCCGACCAGGTGCAGTTCGCCACCAACATCGGCGGCGCCTACAGTCGTGGCCTGGAATTCGAACTGATGGCCATGCCGACCACGAACTGGACCTTCGCCCTCAACGGGTCGATCAACCGCGCCAAGGTGGACACGCTCACCGCCGAGGAGGCCGCGGTGTCGGGTGCGGTGATGGGCGCGCGGCTGTCGGGTCCGGAGTACAGCGGCTCGCTGACGGTCAACTACAGCTTCGACTGGTTCCGCAATTCGGTCGGCAACGCGTCGCTGGCGGTGGTCCACGTGGGCGATTTCCCGGGTTCGTTCCCGAACGTGCCGGGCCAGCCCGGCGTGGTCAGCCCCACCTATGACTACACCGACGACTACACGATCGTGAACGCGAGCCTGGCCGCGGCCTTCGACCGCTTCACCGTCGGCCTCTACGCGGAGAACCTGTTCGACGATCGCTCGATCAACTATGTCCATCCCGAAGCCTTCATCGACGGCCGCTACGGCGTCGTGCGGCCGCGCACCGTCGGCGTGCGCGTGGGGTACCGGTTCTGATGGCGGGCGCCCCGGCGCTGTCGGTGACTCCGGGCGCGCACGTCGCGCGCCCGGGGGCGAGGGCCTGGATCACGCTGGCGATCCTGACCTTCGTCTACGTGCTGAATTTCCTGGACCGGCAGCTGCTGTCGATCCTGGCCAAGCCGATCCAGGACGAGCTGGGCGTGAGCGATGGCCAGCTCGGCCTGATCGGCGGGCTCTATTTCGCGATGTTCTACTGCATCCTCGCGATCCCGGTCGGCTGGCTGGCGGACCGGACCAACCGGGTGAAGGTGCTGGCCTTCTCCTGTGCGCTGTGGAGCGCGGCCACCGCGGCCTGCGGGGTGGCCTCCACGTATCCGCAGCTGGTGCTGGCGCGGATGACCGTCGGCATCGGAGAGGCGGGTGGCGTGCCGCCGTCCTACGCCATCATTTCCGACTATTTCCCTCCGGGCATGCGCGGCACGGCGCTGAGCATGTACAACATGGGCCCGCCGATCGGCCAAGCCCTGGGGGTGGCGTTCGGTGCGTCGGTCGCGGCGGCCTATTCCTGGCGGCTGGCGTTCATCTGGGTCGGCGTCATCGGCGTGGTCACCGGTCTGGTGGTGTGGTTCGCGGTGCGTGAACCCAGGCGCGGTGGACTGGACGGCAACGCCGCGCCAGAGCCGCCACGACAGGCCGGTCCCGCTGCCGCGACGACCGCCCCCGGTTTCTGGCCCACCTGCGCCATGTTCTTCCGCGACCCGGTGCTCCTGCGGGTGGCGCTGGCCTGCGCAGCAACCCAGTTCATCACCTACGCCACCATGAACTTCACGGTCCTGTTCCTGATGCGGGAAAAGGGCATGGAGCTGGGCGACGTGGCGGTCTGGTACGCGCTGGTGGTCCTGTTCGGCGTCAGCGCGGGCATGCTCGCCTCGGGCCGCCTGGTCGACCGCCTGGTCCCGCGCGGCAAGGCGGCCTACGCCTACGTGCCGGCGGTGGGGCTGATGCTGGCGGTCCCGTTCTTCGTCGGCTTCATCTGGGCGCCGGGCTGGCCGCTGGCGCTGGCCTTCCTGTTGCTGCCCATGGGCCTGAACTATTTCTACCTGTCGCCGGCGGTGACCCTGGTCCAGCAGGAGGTGCGGCCGGACCAGCGCGTGCTCGCCGGCGCGCTGCTGCTGCTGGTCATGAACCTGGTGGGGCTGGGGTTCGGCCCGACCTACCTGGGCCTGGCCAGCGACCTGTTCCGCCCCGCCTATCCCGACAGTTCCCTGCAGATGGCCTTCTACACGCTGTTGCCCTTCTATGGCGTGGCGATCGGCCTGTTCCTCTGGCTGGCCAAGGCACTCAAACAGCAGCGCAAGGAGGTTGCACCATGATCCGTCCGTTGGTTTTCACGCTGGCAGGTGCCGCGACGCTGTGGCTGGCCGCGCTGGCTCCGGTCGCCGCCGCGGGCGCGCCGGTAGTGGACGCGCCCGCCGGTGCGGTGAAGGGCGAGGCGCTGGCAGGCGTCAACGTCTTCCGCGGGATTCCGTATGCGGAGCCGCCGACGAAACAGATGCGCTGGCGGCCGCCGGTGGCGGCGAAGCCGTGGAAGGGCACGCGCGATGCCACGCGCTTTGGGCCCGCCTGCCACCAGCCGCCTTCGCGGCCGGGCAGCATCTACGCGCCGGCACAAGCGCCGGCCATGAGCGAGGACTGCCTGTCCTTGAACGTCTGGGCGCCGGCCGACGCCGACAGGGCGCCGGTGTTCGTCTGGATCCACGGCGGCGCGCTGTCGGGCGGGGCGGGCAGCGAGGCGATGTACGACGGCGCGCGCTTGGCCGCGCAAGGCCTGGTGGTGGTGACCATCAACTATCGCCTCGGCGTGCTGGGTTATCTCGCGCATCCGCAGCTGAGCGAGGAATCGCCGGACGGTGTCTCGGGCAACTACGGCCTGCTGGACCAGATCGAGGCGCTGCGCTGGGTCCAGCGCAACATCGCGGCCTTCGGCGGCGACGCGGGCAACGTCACCATCGCCGGGGAATCGGCCGGTGCGCTCAGCGTCATGTACCTGATGACGGCGCCGTCCGCGCACGGCCTGTTCCACAAGGCGATCGCGCAGAGCGCCTACATGATCTCCACCCAGGCGCTGCGCGGGACGGTGCACGGCACGCCTTCGGCCGAGGAGTCGGGGCTGGAGCTCAGCCGCAAGATCGAGGTGCGCGGCCTGGCGCGCCTGCGCGCGATGGATGCGCAGGCGTTGACCGTGCAGGCGGCGATTTCCGGTTTCTTCCCGCTCGGCAACGTGGATGGCCATGTGTTGCCCGCCCAGATGGTTGACGTGTTCGATCGTGGCGAACAGGCGCCGGTGCCGATCCTGGCCGGGTTCAACGAGGGCGAGATCCGCTCGCTGCGCTTCCTGCTGCCGCCACCGCCCGCCGACGCGGCCAACTACGAGGCGACGATCCGCGCCGGCTACGGCGAACTCGCCGGGGCGATGCTCGAGCGCTATCCGTCCGCGAACCTCGACGAGGCCATGCTGGCGACGACCCGCGATGCGATGTACGGCTGGACCTCGGAGCGGCTGGTGCGCAAGCAGACCGCGCTCGGCCATCCGTCCTTCCTCTACTACTTCAACCACGGCTACCCGGCGGCCAACGAGGCCGGGCTCCACGCGTTCCACGCCAGCGAGATTCCCTACGTGTTCGGCGCGGCGGACCGCACGCCGCCGCACTGGCCGAAGATTCCGGGCACGGACGCGGAGAAGAACCTGTCCGAGGCGATGATGGGCTACTGGGCCGCGTTCGCGCGCGACGGCGTTCCCGCCGCGGCCGGTGCACCCGAGTGGCGCGCCTACGGCGACGCGCGCGCCTACATGGCCTTCGACGCGGCGCCGGTCCCCGGCGAGCACCTGCTGCCCGGCACGTACGAACTGGTCGAGACGGTGGTGTGCCGGCGACGCGCGCAGGGCGACCTGCCGTGGCACTGGAACGTCGGTATCGTCTCGCCGCCGCTGCCTCCGGGGGAGACTGGATGTCCGTGATCCACGGGGACATGCAGGCCTATGCGCTGACCCTCGACAAGTTCCTCGACCATGGCGCGAAGTGGCATCCGGACGTGGAGGTGGTCACCGCGCGCGAGGACGGCGATGCGCAGCGGATCGGCTACGCCGGACTGCGCGAGCGCAGCCGCAGGGCGTCGGTGGTGCTGGCCGGCCTCGGCGTCGGCGCGGGCGACCGGGTCGCGACCCTGGCCTGGAACACGCAGGCCCACGTCGAGGTCTGGTTCGCCGTCATGGGCATGGGCGCGGTCTGCCACACGCTGAACCCGCGGCTGGCCGAGGCGCACCTGGCCGGGATGGTGGCGAAGTCGCAGCCGCGCGTGCTGGTCGTCGCGTCCGACCTCGTGCCGCTGGCCCGCCGCATCGCCGCGAAGGCGGATACGGTCGAGCGCGTGCTGTCGATCGACGGCGTCGTCGACGAGGACGACGGCGTGCTCGCGATCGATGCCCTCGAACCGATGATCGCGTCGGCGCAGGGCGAGGTGGCCTGGGGCGGATTCGACGAACACGCGCCCTGCGGCCTGTGCTTCACCTCGGGCACCACCGGCGCGCCCAAGGGGGTGACCTATACCCATCGCGCCGTGTTCCTGCACACCCTGCGCGCGCTGCAGGCCGACACCATGGCCCTGTCCGCGCGCGACAGCGTGCTGCTGGCCGTGCCGATGTTCCATGCCAACGGCTGGGGCGTGCCGTTCGCGACGCCCGCCGTGGGCGCGCGGCTGGTCCTGCCCGGCCGCCACCTGGACGGCGCCAGCCTGGCCGCGCTGATCAACGCCGAGTCCGTCACCGTCGCGCTCGGCGTGGCCACGGTCTGGCTGGCGCTGGTCGAGCACCTCGATGCGACCGGCGGGCAGACGCCTTCGCTCAGGCGCGTGATCGTCGGCGGCGCGCCGATCGCGCCGGCGCTGATGCAGCGCATCGAACAGCGCCTGGGCGTCACCGTCCAGACCAGCTGGGGCATGACCGAGATGTCGCCGACGGGCACGGTCGCCACGCCGGACGATCCGGCGCGCGCGGCGCACCGGTCCGGGCGTCCGTCGATCGGCGTGGACCTGCTGCTGACCGACGCCGACGGCGTTGCGCTACCCGAACAGCGCGGCGTGGAGGGACACCTGCGCGTGCGCGGCGCGAGCACGATCCAGCGCTACTTCGGCGAGACCGAACCGGCGGTCGATCGCGACGGCTGGTTCGCAACCGGCGACCTGGCGCGCATCGACCGCGACGGCAACCTGGCCATCACCGGGCGCGCCAAGGACCTGATCAAGTCGGGCGGCGAATGGATCAATCCCGCGGAGATCGAGGACATCGTCGGCGAGTTCCCCGAAGTCTCGCTGGCGGCCGTCATCGGGCGCGGGCATCCGAAGTGGGGCGAGCGCCCGGTCCTGCTGGTGGAGATGCGCGAAGGCAGCGCGATGAGCGACGCGGCGCTGATCGAGGCGCTGCGCGATCGCGTCGTCTCGTGGTGGGTGCCCGATTCGGTGATCCGCGTGGATCGCATGCCTTTGGCAGCGACCGGGAAAATTGACAGAATGCGCCTCAGGGCCGAATTCGGCGGCGCCTGCGGGGATCCGGGGGCATGACGCCCCGACGCAGCGCACGCCCGGCGACATGTTGGAGGCGGCAGCGTGCAGAAGGACGCGACATCCCGGCCCGGGAAAGCGGGCAAGGCGAAGCGGGCCAAGCCGGGGGTCAAGCGTCCGACCAAGGCCGAACAGCGCGCGGAGATGACCGAGCAGATCCTCGACGCGGCCGAGCACCTGTTCTCGAAGGACGGCCTGTACGGAGTCACGCTCAAGGACGTGGCCAAGCGCGTCGGCGTGCACCACACCCTGCTCAACTACTACTTCAACGACAAGCAGACGCTGTTCGACGCGGTGATCGCGCGCCGGGCCGGGGTCACCAGCAGCGCGCGCATGCAGGCGCTCGACGAGTACGAGGCGGCCTGCGGCGGCAAGCCGACGCTCGAGGGCGCGCTGCACGCCTTCCTCGACACCGACCTGGACCTCTACAGCCAGGGCGGCGAGAACTGGAAGAACTACGGCGCGCTCGGCGCGCTGATGTCCAACACGCCGCATGGCGGCGAACTGATGGACCAGCACTTCGATCCTGTGGTGCTGCGCCTGATCGACCTGCTCAAGAAGGCGATGCCCGAGTGCGCCGAGGAAGACATCTTCTGGGGCTACCACTTCGTCACCGGCGCGCTGATGCTGACGCTGGCACGCACGGGCCGCATCGACCGGCTTTCGGGCGGCCTGTGCCGTTCGGACGACTACGACGCGGTGAAGGCGCGCATGGCCAACTTCATGGCCGCCGGCTTCAGGGCGATCGGCAAGCAACGGGGAGACGGCAGGGCGCGCTGAGCCCGGGCACCGCCCCGTCGGGATTTTTCGACAGACGGGGGATGCAGCAATGCCACTGAAGGAACGTGTCGCGATCATCACCGGGGCGGGCGGCGGGCTGGGTCGCCAGCACGCCCTGTATCTTGCCGGCAAGGGTGCGCGCGTCGTGGTCAACGACCTTGCGCCCGAGGCCGCCGAAGCGGTGGCCGCCGGGATCCGGGCGGCCGGGGGCGAGGCGATGGCCATCGCCGGTTCCGTCACCGACGAAGCCGGCGTCGCGGCCATGGTTGCGCGCGCGATCGGCGCCTGGGGACGCATCGACATCCTGGTGAACAACGCCGGCATCCTGCGCGACAAGAGCTTCGCCAAGATGACCCTGCACGAGTTCAGGCAGGTGGTGGACGTGCACCTGATGGGCGCGGCGATCTGCACCAAGGCCGTATGGGAGACCATGCGCGCGCAAGGCTACGGCCGCATCGTGATGACGACTTCGTCCTCGGGCCTGTACGGCAACTTCGGCCAGGCCAACTACGGCGCCGCCAAGATGGCGCTGGTGGGGCTGATGCAGACCCTGGCCATCGAGGGCGCGAAGTACGGCATCCGCGTCAACTGCCTGGCGCCCACGGCATCCACCGGGATGACGGCGGACGTGCTGCCCGAGGAGAGCCTGCGCGCGCTGGATCCGGCCCTGGTCAGCCCGGCCCTGCTGCCGCTGGTGGTGGAGGACGCGCCGACGCGCGCCATCGTCTGCGCCGGCGCCGGCCATTTCGCCCGCGCCTACGTGACGCTGACTGAGGGACGTCATCTCGGCGGAGGCGGGGATGCGGGCGAACGGTTGATTGCGGAGTGGGGTGCCGTTTCCGATCCGACGGGCCAGATCGTGCCGGAGTACGGCTTCACCCAGGCCGAGCGCGAGGTCGCCAGCGCGAACGCGAACGCGGCGGAAACCGCGTAGGCCCGGCATTGCGTCCCTCGGCTCAAATGCCATCACCTTGTCATCTCGAGCGCAGCGAGAGATCCGCCTTGTCGATCCGGCCCTGCATTTTTAGGAGCGGCTTCAGCCGCAACCGGAGTTCAACGGGTCGCGGCTGATGCCGCTCCTACAAAAGCAGGCAAATGCAGGGTCGCATCGACCGGGCCCGTCAACGCAAGCGGAGGTTCACCAGTGATCAGTCGACGCCAGTTCCTGCTGTCGGGTGCCGCGGCCGCCGCGGGCGGCCTGGCCTTGCGGGCGTTCGCCGCCGACCGGTTCGATCCGGTCGTCGCGCGCCTGCGCCGTTTCGTAGACGAAGGTGAACTGCCGTTCGCGTCCATCCGCATCGCGCAACGCGGCCAGGTGCTGGCCGAGGCATACCTCCCTGGCGTCGAAACCATCGGGCCGGACAGCCTCTACCGTATCTATTCCATGACCAAGCCGGTGGTCGCGGCGGGCGTGGTCGCGCTGGTCGAAGATGGCAAGCTGGCGCTGGAAGATCCGGTGGCGAAGTTCGTGCCCGAGTTCGCCGACCTCAAGGTCGTGGCCGGCTCGCTGGAGCAGCTGGAACCTGCGCGGCCGATGACCGTGGCGCATTTGCTGACCCACACCTGCGGCCTCGCCAACAGCTGGGGCGAGGCCAGCATCGCGCCGCTCTACCGCGAGGCGGGCCTGGTCGCCGCCGCGTGGATGTACGACGCGGACATCGGCGGGCTGGAAGGCTTCGCCAGGCGCCTGGCGAAGCAGCCGCTCGAATTCCAGCCGGGGACGAACTGGATCTACGGCTACGGGCTCGATATCGCGGGCCTGGTCATCGAGCGGATCAGCGGCGAGCGCCTGGGCGATTTCCTCCGGCGCCGCTTCTTCGATCCGCTGGGCATGGATTCGACCGGCTTCTTCGTGCCCGAGGCGCAGGCCGGGCGGCTTGCGGGTTTGTACGCCGCGCGCGATCGCGGCATCGAAGCGGTCGTCGACGGCAGCGAGCGTTCACCGCTGGCGCGGCCCTACGCCGATGCCGGCAGCGGTGGACTGCTCTCGACCCTCGAAGACTACGGCCGCTTCGCCGACATGCTGGCGAACGGCGGCGCGCGCGATGGCGTGCGGGTAATGGACGAGGCGTCCGTGCGCATGCTGACCACGCCCTACGGGCCGCAGGAAGCGCTGTTGCCCGCCCTGCAGCGCTTCGGCCGCTATGCGCCAGGCAGCGTCGGCCACGCGCTGGGGGGCATCACCCGGATCGACGATCGCAGCGGGCCGGGATCGGCCGGCGAGTACGCCTGGGGCGGCGCGGCGGGCACGGGCTTCTGGGCCACGCCGGGACTGGGCCTGTCGGTCACCGTGATGACCCAGCTGATGCCCGTCACCGCGGCGCCCGCGCGCGATGCGCTCAGGTCGATGATCTACGAGGCGCTGGCCCATTGATCCGCCCCGAACCTTGCAGGAGCGGCTTCAGCCGCGACCGCTTCCTGCCACGTTGGGTGTCCGGTCGCGGCTGAAGCCGCTCCTACAGAGAGACCGGGGGAATCGGCGGGGCAATCGACAGCGACCAGCGGGAACCACCTTTCGACATCCAGATCCGGGAACCACCATGCCCACTACCCGCATCCAGTGCGGCGACAGCACCGTGCTGGAATTCTCGTCACCGCCGGTCAACGCCCTCGGGCGCGAGCTGGCCGAAGCGCTGGCCCGCGACATCGCGCAGATCGGCGCGGATCCGGGCACGCGCGCGATCGTCCTTGCCGGCGCCGGCAAGCTTTTCTGCGCGGGCGCGGACATCGGCGAACTCGGTGGCGATCCCGGGCAGGCCGCCGCGATCCGCACGCTGATGCGGACCCTGGACGCCTCGCCCGTCCCTGTCGTCGCCGCGATCCACGGACCGGCCTACGGCGGCGGGCTCGAGCTGGCGCTGGCCTGCCATGCGCGCGTGGCGACGGCGGACGCGCGCTTCGCCTTCCCGGAAGTGGGCCTGGGCCTGCTGCCGGGTGCGGGCGGCACGCAGCGCGCGCCGCGCCTGGTCGGCGCGGAAGCGGCGCTGTCGCTGATGACGAGCGGCAAGCCGATCGACGCAGGCCAGGCCCGCGCCATCGGACTGGTCGACGCGATCGCGGAAGGGGACCTGCGGCAGGCGGCCTCCCGGCACGCCGCCGCGCTGGCCGACGGCTTCATCCGCGCGCGCGACCGCAAGGTCCCGGCGGAAGGCGCGAAGGCGGCGATCGCGTGGGCGCGCGAAGCGGCAAGCAAGCGCCGCGATGCGTCCGCCGCCGCGGCCGCGTGCATCGTCGACTGCGTCGAAGCCGCGATCGAACGGGATTTCGACGCCGGCCAGGCGCTGGAGCACCAGCTGTTCGACGTGCTGCTCGCATCCCCGGCCTCGCGCGGTTTGCGCCACGTCTTCCTCGGCGAACGCAGCGCGGCGCGGCTTCCGCCGCCGCTGGCCGGTGCGGACACCCTGCCGGTCGAAAGCGTCGCCGTCGTCGGCGCCGGCGTGATGGGATCGGGCATCGCCACCGCGCTGCTGGCCGCGGGCCTGCCGGTCGCGCTGGTCGATCCCGACCGCGCCGCGCTGGACCGGGCTACGTCCCGGATCGCGGATACCTTCCGCCACGACGTGCACAAGGGGCGCATCACCTCCGCCGTCGCGCAGGCGCGGATGGCGGCACTGGTGGCGACGACGGACCTCGAAGCCGCGGCCGCCGACGCGGACCTGGTCATCGAGGCGGTATTCGAGGACATGGCCATCAAACGCAAGGTCTTCGCGGCGCTGGACGCTGCGACGAAGCCGGGCGCGATCCTCGCCAGCAACACCTCCACCCTCGACGTCGACGCGATCGCCGGCGCGGTCCGCGATCCGCGGCGCGTGCTGGGCATGCACTTCTTCAGCCCGGCCAACGTCATGCGCCTGGTCGAGATCGTGCGCGGCGCGCGCACGCGGCCGCAGGTGCTGGGCACGGCGATGGCGTTCGCGCGCGGGATCGGCAAGGTCGGCGTGGTCGCCGGGGTCTGCGACGGCTTCATCGGCAACCGCATGTTCGAGGAACTGCTGCGGCAGGCCTACTTCCTGCTGGAGGAGGGCGCGCTGCCGCAGCAGGTCGACCGCGCGATGGAAGCGTTCGGCTTCGCGATGGGGCCGTTCCGGGTGATGGACCTCGCCGGGCAGGATATCGGCTGGAGCATCCGCAAGCGACGCGCCGTCGAGCAGCCGGAACGCCCATACTCGGCGATTCCCGACAGGGTCTGCGAACTCGGGCGCCACGGCCAGAAGACCGGCGCCGGGTTCTACCTGTACCCGGATGGGCGCAAGGCGGTGGTGGATCCGGAGATCGACGCACTGGTGATCGCGCACTCGCGGGAGATCGGCATCGAACGCCGCGCGATCGACGACGGCGAGATCGTCGAGCGCTGCGTGCTTGCGCTGGTCAACGAAGGCGCGCGCATCCTGAACGAAGGCATCGCCTGGCGCGCGGTCGACATCGACGTGGTGTGGACGGCCGGCTACGGCTTCCCTGCCGCGCGCGGCGGACCGATGTTCCATGCCGACGGCGTCGGACTGGCGCGCGTGCTCGCCGCCATCGAGCGCTTCGGCAATGGCCGCCAGGGCTGGGCATGGCGGCCGGCGGACCTGCTGGTGAGATTGGCGCGCGAACACGGGGCTTTCGGGGACGAACGACCCCAGTGAACCTCTGGACACGAGTCCGTCTTTTCATTCCGAAAGCAGTGAAGAATTCCTGAGAATCGAGCGCATGGATTGACCCGCATCGCCGTTGCAAAGTGCTTCCAGGCCCGTTCGAAGTGACAGGTCCTTCTTTTTTCTTCTCACAAGTGAGGGAGAAACCTGGAAAGAAACCTGTCATTTCGACCGCAGGGAGAAATCTCGTTTCCGGCGCAGGAGAAAGGAAGATTTCTCCCTGCGGTCGAAATGACAGTCACCTTTTCCTGGATGTTCCAGGCCAGTGCCATTCCTTTTTGGAGACCTCGATGACCGACCATGCCACCACTTCACATGCACGCCTCGCCGGACTGTTCGACCTCGGCGGCCAGGTCGCCCTGATCACCGGCGGCTCCCGCGGCCTGGGCCTGCAGATCGCCGAGGCGCTGGGCGAATACGGCGCTACCGTGGTGCTGGTCGCGCGCAAGGCCGCCGACCTCGACGCCGCGGTCGCGCACCTCGGTGCGCTCGGCATCGCCGCGGACGCCATCGCCTGCGACCTCGGCAGCGCGGAAGCAGCCGATGCCCTGGTCGAGCGGATCGTCGACAGGCACGGCCGGCTCGACATCCTGGTCAACAACGCCGGCACCAGCTGGGGCGCGCCGATGGAGGACTATCCGCTGGAGGGATGGAACAAGGTCATCGACCTCAACCTTACCGGCCTGTTCCTGCTGACCCAGGCGGCCGGACGCCGCGCCTTCCTCCCGCAGGGACGCGGCAAGGTGCTCAACATCGCCTCGGTTGCCGGTCTGCAGGGGCACCACCCGCGCATGATCGGCACCATCGCCTACAGCGCCGCCAAGGGCGCGGTCGTCAATTTCACCCGAGCGCTTGCGGCGGAGTGGGGGCCGCGCAACATCAACGTCAACGCGCTCGCCCCGGGCTATTTCCCGTCGAAGCTGGCCAACGCGATGATCGACGCGCACGGCGAGTTCCTGGTCGAACACACGCCGCTCGGCCGGCTGGGCGGCGCGGACGACCTCAAGGGCGCCGCGCTGCTGATGGTGTCGGAGGCGGGGCGCCACGTCACCGGGCAGGTGCTGGCGATCGACGGCGGCGCGTCGGTGATCTGAGCGGAGCGCGATCGCCATGACCGTCCCGCTCCTCGACCGTCGCGACCTCGACTTCCTGCTGTTCGACTGGCTGAAGATCGAAGCGCTGTTCGCGCGCCCGCGCTACGCCGACCACGCGCGCGACACCGTGGCCGCCGTGCTCGACCTCAGCGAACGATTCGCCGCGGGCGCGTTCCTGCCGGCGCTCAAGCCTAGCGACCAGCGCGAGCCGGAGTTGACCGCCGGCGGCGTAAAGGTCGCGCCGGAAGTCGCGGCCGCAGTCCGCCAGTACGCCGAGGCCGGGTTGCTGGCCGGTCCGTTCGATCAAGCAGTGGAAGGCCTGCAGCTGCCGCAGCTGCTGCACTACGCCTCGATCGCGCACTTCATGGCGGCCAGCCTCGCCACCGCCGCCTATCCGATGCTGGCGATCGCCAACGCGCGCCTGCTGGTCGCGTTCGGCACCGCCGCGCAGGTCGAGGCCTTCGCGCTGCCGCAGATCCGCGGCGAGGCGCTGGGCACGATGTGCCTGTCCGAGCCGCAGGCCGGCTCCTCGCTGGCCGACATCCGCACCCTCGCGATTCCAGACGGCGAGGACGCACTCGGGCACCGCTATCGCCTGACCGGCAACAAGATGTGGATCTCCGCCGGCGACCACGACATCACCGGCGACATCGTCCATCTCGTGCTCGCCAAGACGCCCGGCGCCGATGGAAAGCCACTGCCCGGCGTCAAGGGCATCTCGCTGTTCGTCGTGCCCAGGCGGCTGCCGGACGGCCAGCGCAACGACATCGCCGTGGCCGGCCTGAACCACAAGATGGGCTACCGCGGCACCTCGAACTGCCTGCTCAACTTCGGCGAGGGCAGGCATGCGCCTTCCGGCGCCGCGGGTGCAATCGGCTGGCGCATCGGCGGCGTCGGCGAAGGCCTGGCGCAGATGTTCCACATGATGAACGAGGCGCGCACCGGCGTCGGCCTCGGCGCGGCGGCGGCGGGCTGCCGCGGCCACCTGCTCTCGGTCGAGTACGCGCGCGGCCGCGTGCAGGGATGCATCGCGGATGCGGATGGCACGAGCCGGCCGGCGGCGATCATCGAGCATCCGGACGTCAGGCGCATGCTGCTGGTGCAGAAGGCCTATGCCGAAGGCGCGCTGGCGCTGGCGCTGTACTCGGCGCGGCTGCTCGACGAGCAGCTCAGCGGCGACGATGCCTCCGCCGCGCGCGCCGGTCGCCTGCTCGACCTGCTCACGCCGGTGGTCAAGACCTGGCCGTCCGAATACGGCCTGGCCGCGAACGACCTCGCCATCCAGATCCACGGCGGCTACGGCTATACCCGCGACTACGACGTCGAGCAGCTCTACCGCGACAACCGCCTCAACCCGATCCACGAGGGCACCACCGGCATCCAGGCGCTGGACCTGCTGGGACGCAAGCTGCTGCGCGACCGCGGCGCCGCGCTCGCCGAACTGCGCGCGCTGGTCGATGCGACGCTGGAGGCAAGCCGCGGGCAGCCGCAGCTCGCGCCGCACGCGGAACGACTCGACGCCGCCTGGGTGCGCCTGGCCGACGCGGTGGCGACGCTGGCGGCATCGGATCCGAACCATGCCCTCGACGAGGCGACGCCCTTCCTGTGGGCCTTCGGCCACGCCGTCGTCGCATGGCTGTGGCTGGACATGGCCCGCCTGTGCGCGGGCGACACGCCTTTCCACCGCGGCAAGCGTGCCGCCGCGCGCTGCTTCTTCGAATACGAACTGCCGAAGGTCGACGCCTGGCTCGACCAGGTGGTCGCACGCAGCGACCTGCTGGCGTCGACCTTGCCCGAATACTTCCACCATTGAGGATTGCAACGACATGACCGACGTCTTCATCGTCTCCGCCGTGCGCACCGCCATCGGCGCCTTCGGCGGCGCGCTCAAGGACACGCCGCCTTCCGCGCTCGGCGTCGCCACCGCGAAGGAAGCCATCGCCCGGGCGGGGATTCCCCTGGAGGCCATCGGCCACGCGGTCTACGGCCAGGTGCTGCCGAGCGAACCGCGCGACGCCTACCTGGCGCGCATCGTCGCCATCGAATCCGGCCTGCCGGTGGCAACGCCCGCGCTGACCGTCAACCGCCTGTGCGGTTCGGGCCTGCAGGCCATCGTCTCGGCCGCGCAGTCGCTGCTGCTCGGCGACTGCGACGTGGCGCTGGCCGGCGGCGTGGAGTCGATGAGCCGCACGCCGTTCTACCTGCCGACCCATCGCTGGGGCCGCAAGCTCGGCGACGCGACCCTGGTGGATGGACTCAACGAGGGCCTGAAGGATCCGTTCGAAAAGGTGCTGATGGGCATCACCGCGGAGAACGTCGCCGAGCGTTACGGGATCGACCGCGACCGGCAGGACGCGATCGCGCTGGAAAGCCACCGGCGTGCGGCCGCCGCCATCGCGCAAGGGCGCTTCGACGGCCAGATCGTGCCGGTGACGGTAGGCCGGCGCGGTAAGGAAACCGAATTCCATACCGACGAGCACGTGCGTGCCCAGCTCTCGGCGGACGACCTCGCGGGCCTGCGCCCGGCCTTCAAGCCCGACGGCACCGTCACCGCCGGCAATGCCTCCGGCATCAACGACGGCGCCGCCTCGGTGGTGCTGGCCACGGCCGAGGCCGTCGAGCGGCATGGCCTCACGCCGCTCGCGCGCCTGGTTGCCTATGCGCACGCCGGCGTCGAACCGCTGTACATGGGCATGGGCCCGGTGCCTGCCACGCGCGCGGCGCTGGCGCGTGCCGGATTGAGCGTCGACGACCTCGACGTGATCGAATCCAACGAAGCCTTCGCCGCGCAGTGCGGCGCCGTGTCCGACGCGCTGGGGCTGGATCCGGCGAAAGTGAACCCCAACGGCAGCGGCATCGCGCTCGGCCATCCGGTCGGCGCGACCGGCGCGATCATCACCGTCAAGCTGGTGCACGAGATGCAGCGCAGCGGCGGCCGCTACGGGCTGGCGACCATGTGCATCGGCGGCGGCCAGGGCATCGCCGCCATCTTCGAGCGGACCTGATCCGGAACGCCGCTGGCGCTGTCGCGGAACCGGATCCATTGATCCGGCCCTAAGAACCTGTTCACGATTTCCGAATCGAGCGTCATCCCGGCGAAAGCCGGGATCCATTTTTTGCAGTTGGACTTCGTTCTTGCCATGTAAAACGGGAATCAAGATCAAAATGGATCCCGGCTTTCGCCGGGATGACGTCTTCGATGATGTTTGCCCCTCAAGTACAAGGATCGTGAACAGGCTCTTGGAGTGTCCAACAAAATGGTTTCTGTCATCCCGAGCGCAGCGAGGGATCTTGCCTGTTGCCTGCGCATGGCGCGCAGAAGCAGATCCCTCGCTGCGCTCGGGATGACATTCTGTTGGATGCTCTTGGTTCTGCAGGAGCGGCTTCAGCCGCGACCGGCCGTTCGCGGAGACGTGCAAGCGATCGCGCCTGAAGGCGCTCCTGCAACTTGCGGGCCGGATCAATTGGGACGCCGACGCCGAACGCCGCTCGTGCGGTTCAGTCGACCAGCCAGTCCGGCTCGGGCAGGTCGTGGATGGCGTTGCGCATGGCCTCGTTCCAGCGCGCGTGGATCGTTTCGTAGTACGGGTCGCCTTCCTCCAGCCGGTGGCGCAGGTCGGCGCGCAGGCTGTCGCGGCGGTAGGCCAGCAGGTCGATGGGCAGGCCGACCGAGAGGTTGGAGCGCATGGTCGAGTCGAACGAGACGATCACGCTCTTGCAGGCTTCCGCCAGCGGCGTCCGCGGCGTGACCACGCGGTCGAGGATCGGCTTGCCGAACTTGATCTCGCCGGTCTGGAAGTAGGGCGTCTCGGGGCTGGCCTCGATGAAGTTGCCCTCGGAATAGACCAGGAACAGGCGCGGCGCCTCGCCGGCGATCTGGCCGCCGACGATGAACGAGCCGGTCGCGTCGATGCCGGTGTCGCGCAGGTGCTCCTCGTCGCGCGCGCGGATCTCGCGCATCGCCTCGCCGACCAGCCCGGCCACTTCGAACAGCGATCGCGCGCTGTGGATGCCGGGCCGGTCGCTCTCGAAGCGCGCGCGGTGTTCCAGCAGGTTCAGCACGTTCTGGGTCAGCGACAGGTTGCCGGCCGACAGCGCCACCAGCACGCGGTCGCCGTCCTTCGCGTAGACGTGCATCTTGCTGGTGCGGCGGATGTCGTCGACGCCGGCGTTGGTGCGCGAGTCCGAGGCCAGCACCAGGCCGTCATCGAGCAGCAGTCCGACGCAATAGGTCATGGCGGGAGTTCCGGCGCGGGCGGCGTCAGGCCTGCGCCTGCGACTGCGCCTGGCCGGCGTCGAGCGAGACCATGAACTGGTCGTGGATCGCCTCGCCGAGGCCGGCCAGGCGCGCCATCGTGTCCTGCAGGTGCGGCTCCAGGCCGCGCGCGATGATCTCGTCGATGCGCGCGTAGCGCGACTGCGCCGACAGTGCGCCGGCCAGGCGCACCACCTCCTGCGACTCGCCGCCGGTCATCGCGCGCAGCACCTCGTGCAGCGTGTTGAGGCAGGTCTGCAGCGAGCGCGGGTTGACGTCGCGCAGCAGCATCAGGTCGGTCACGCTGCGCGGGGTGATCGACTCGCGGTAGAGCCGGCGGTAGGTCTCGAACGCCGACTGCGACTGCAGCAGCGCACTCCACTGGAAGTAGTCGATCGCATCGCGCGCCTCGCCGGATTCGTCGATCTCGCCGTCGCTGCCGACCACGTCGAGCAGGCGGATCGACCAGTCGGCGCGCTCGATGAAAGCGCCCAGCTGCAGGAACTGGTAGGCCTCGCCGCGCCCGAGCGTGCCGATGGTGACGCCGCGGAACGAGGCCGAGCGCGTCTTCACCCATTCGACGATGTTGCTGATGCCGTCGCTGCGCACGCTGCCCCAGGTGCGGCTGCGGATCTCCAGCCACGAGGCGTTGAGGTCCTCGTACATCTCGGCGGTGATCGCCACGCGCTGGGCGCGCGCGTTCTCGCGCGCCCAGCGCAGGCAGCTGTGGACCGAGGAGGGATTCTCCGGCGACAGCAGCAGGTGGTGCAGCACGTCGTCGGCCTCGATCGCGCCCTGCTTCTCGATGTAGTCGTTGCCGGCGCCGAGCGCATCGAGCGCGCGCCGCCACGGCGCCGCCTGCGCCTTGCCGCGGTCGTAGCGCTCGGGCAGCATCGCGATGCGCAGCGCGAGGTCGATCAGGCGCGCGGTGTTCTCCGCGCGCTCCATGTGGCGCGAGACCCAGTAGAGGTCGTTGGCGGTCCGGCACAGCATCAGCAGGCCCGCCGTTCGCGGCCGCGCGCGGCGCGATGCCGCGGCGACGCGGGGCCGCGCATCGAACTCAAGGCTGTCATTCCGGACGCAGTGATGAATCTGCGTGCAGGCAGATCCCTCGCTGCGCTCGAGATGACAGGATTCGGGGATTCCTGAAGGTGTGCTCGTGCCGCCACGTCAGCTCTCCAGCACCCAGGTGTCCTTGGTCCCGCCGCCCTGCGACGAGTTCACCACCAGCGAACCTTCGCGCAATGCGACCCGGGTGAGTCCGCCGGGAATCACGTGGATGCGCTTGCCGCTGAGGATGTACGGCCGCAGGTCGATGTGGCGCGGCGCCAGCCCGCTCTCGACGAAGGTCGGGCAGGTGGACAGCGACAGCGTCGGCTGGGCGATGTAGTTGTCGGGATCGGCGAGGATGCGCCGGCGGAAATCCTCGATCTCCTGTTTCGTCGAGGCCGGCCCGACCAGCATGCCGTAGCCGCCGGCGCCGTGGACTTCCTTGACCACCAGTTCCGGCAGGTGGTCGAGCACGTATTGCAGGTCGTCGGGATTGCGCAGCATGTACGTGGGCACGTTGAGCAGGATCGGCTCCTCGGACAGGTAGAAGCGGATCATCTCCGGCACGTACGGGTACACCGATTTGTCGTCGCCCACGCCGGCGCCGGGGGCGTTGGCCAGCGTGACCTTGCCGGCCTTGTAGGCGTTGAAGATGCCGGGCACGCCGAGCAGGGACTCGGGCTTGAACACGGTCGGGTCGAGGTAGTCGTCGTTGATCCGGCGGTAGATCACGTGCACGCGCTGCGCGCCGCCGGTGGTGCGCATGTAGACCATGTCGTCGCGCACGAACAGGTCCTGGCCCTCGACCAGCTCCACGCCCATCTGCTGGGCGAGGAAGGCGTGTTCGAAGTAGGCCGAGTTCGCCGCGCCCGGCGTCAGCACCGCGACCGTCGGGTTGTCGACGCCGACCGGCGCGGCCTCGCGCAGGATCTCCAGCAGCGCGTCGGGATAGCGCTCGACCGGCGCGATCTGCTGGCGCGAGAACAACTCCGGGATCAGCCGCGCCATCATGCGGCGGTTCTCCAGCATGTAGGACACGCCGGACGGCACGCGCAGGTTGTCCTCCAGCACGTAGTACAGGCCGTCGCCGGCGCGCACCAGGTCGATCCCGGAGATGTGCGAGTAGACGCCGCCCGGCACCTCCACGCCGATCATTTGCTTGAGGTACTCGCTGTTGTCGAGCACCAGTTCGGCGGGAATGCGTTTTTCCCGGAGGATGCGCCGCTCGCCGTAGACGTCGGCGAGGAACAGGTTGAGCGCGAGCACGCGCTGGCGCAGCCCGGCCTCGAGCATGCGCCATTCGCCGGCCGGGAGGATGCGCGGAGCGAGGTCGAAGGGGATCAGGCGCTCGTTGCCGGCTTCCTCGCCGTACACCGAGAAGGTGATGCCGACGCGGTGGAACGAAACCTCGGCTTCGCGCCGCTTGCGCTCGATCTCCTGCTCCGGGGTGCGCCTGAGCCAGTCGTCGAACGCGGCGTAGTGCGCGCGGACCTGACCCTGCGCATCGTGCATCTCGTCGTAGCCCGGCGACATCGGCGGATCGGCTCCCGGCGGGTGGGGTCCCGTGGCGTAGGAATAGCACGTGCATCCGGCCGTCCGCCAGATGTTGCGACGCAATAAGCGCCTGGCCTACAGTTGCCGGATGCCTCGAGGCGGCAGGCCGCCGTCGCCGAAGCGCTGCGGTTTCCCGGTGTCGCCTGCATGGCTTCCGCGGCCCGGGAACGAAACGGGCCGCTTGCGCGGCCCGTTCGTCATGGCGTCATGGAGTGGGGCGTAGCAGCGCTGCTCCTACAGTTTCGCCGCCTTCTTCAGTTCGTCGGCCTTGTCGGTCTTCTCCCAGGAGAAGGCGGTGGCCTTGTGCTTCTTGCCGGCGCCGTCGACGTAGGAGATTTCCTTCGGCTTGCGGCCGAAGTGGCCGTAGCTGGCGGTCGCCTGGTAGATCGGGTGCTCGAGGTCGAGCATCCGGGTGATGCCGTACGGGCGCAGGTCGAAATGCTTGCGGATCAGCTTCTCGATCACGGCGTCGCCGACCTTGCCGGTGCCGAAGGTGGTGACCGAGATCGAGGTCGGCTCGGCGACGCCGATGGCGTAGGAGACCTGCACCTCGCACTTGTCGGCCAGGCCCGCGGCGACGATGTTCTTGGCCACGTAGCGCGCGGCGTAGGCGGCCGAACGGTCGACCTTGGACGGATCCTTGCCCGAGAACGCGCCGCCGCCGTGGCGGGCCATGCCGCCGTAGGTGTCGACGATGATCTTGCGGCCGGTCAGGCCGCAGTCGCCCACCGGCCCGCCGATGACGAACTTGCCGGTCGGGTTGATGTGCACCTTGTTCTTCGACAGCGACTCCAGCCACTTCTTCGGCAGCACCGGCTTGAGGATGTGCTCGCGCACGGCCTCGACCAGGTCCTTCTGCTTGATGTCCGGATCGTGCTGGGTCGACAGCACCACCGCGTCGAGGCCGAGGATGGCGTTGCCGTCGTAGCGCAGCGTGACCTGGCTCTTCGCGTCCGGGCGCAGCCACTTGAGCTTGCCGTTCTTGCGCACCTTGGCCTGCTGCTCGACCAGGCGGTGGCTGTAATACAGCGGCGCGGGCATGAATTCAGGCGCCTCGTTGCAGGCGTAGCCGAACATCAGGCCCTGGTCGCCGGCGCCCTGTTCCTCGGGCTTCTTGCGGTCCACGCCCTGGTTGATGTCGGGCGACTGCTTGCCGAGCATGTTGATGATCGCGCAGGTGTGGCCGTCGAAGCCGACGTTCGAATTGTCGTAGCCGATGTCGTTGATGACCTTGCGCGCCAGCCCCTCGATGTCCACCCACGCGGTGGTGGTGACCTCGCCGGCGACGATCGCCGCACCCGTCTTCACCAGGGTCTCGCAGGCCACGCGCGCGCGCTTGTCCTGGGCCAGGATCGCGTCCAGCACGGCGTCGGAGATCTGGTCGGCGATCTTGTCCGGATGGCCTTCCGAGACCGATTCGGAGGTGAACAGGTAGCTGGACATCGGCTTATATCCTTCAATGCGGATGAAAAGATGGCCGCGAATGATACACGCGACCGGGGCCCGGCGCATCATGCCGCCAATCCCGTTGCCCGCGGGTTAAGCGGCAGGTCGCGACCGGTCGCGGAGTAGCGGCATCGTCGGAGATCCTACGGCGTCGCGGCGCGCGGGGATTGCCCGCCGCCATGTCACCGGCCTGCCGCAATCCGGCAACGCGACTGTCGCGTTGCGGGCGCAGGCTGCCGGCCAACCGGGCCGACCCTCGTCCAACATGCCGCCGATCGAAGAACGCCTGCAGCAGCGCTTCCCGCAGTGGTTCCGCGGCCGTCGCGCCGGCATCGCGCGGCCGCTGCTGCGCGGCGCGGCGCGCTGGTCGCGGTTCGACGAGATCGACGCCTTCCTCGACGCGCACCGGCACCTGCGCGGGCTGGCGTTCGTGTCGGCGGCGCTGCGCTTCCTGCAGGCCGAACATGCGGTCGGCGAGGCGGACCTGGCGCGGATCCCGGCGCATGGGCGGGTGGTGCTGGTCGCCAACCATCCCTCGGGCGCGCTGGACGCGCTGGCGCTGCTGGAGGCGGTGGGCCGAGTGCGCCAGGACGTGCGCATCGTCGGCAACGACCTGCTGGCGTCGATCGAACCGCTGGCGGGCCTGCTGCTGCCGGTGCGCATCCTCGGCGGGCGTCCGCAGCCCGGCAGCCTGCACGCGATCGAGGACGCGCTGCGCAGCGAGCGCTGCGTGATCGTGTTCCCCGCGGGCGAGGTGTCGCGGCTGTCGCTGCGCGGCGTGCGCGACGGACACTGGCGCCGCGGCTTCCTGCACTTCGCGCGGCGCACCGCGTCGCCGGTGCTGCCGGTGCGGATCGTGGCGCGCAATTCGGCGCAGTTCTACGGCGCATCGGCATTGTTCAAGCCGGCGGGCACCGCGCTGCTGGCGCGCGAGATGTTCGCGCGGCGCCGGCATCCGGTGCGGCTGTACGTCGGCGCGCCGATGCGCCTGCCGGCCGACGGCGACCTGCGCCGGCAGCTGCGCGAGGTGCGTCGCGCGCTGTACCGGCTCGGCGGCCGCGCGACCGCGCCGGCGCGGGTGCCGGAAGCGCTGCCGCCGCCGCTGCCCGTGCATCGCCTGCGCGATGAGATCGCGCGGACCGAACTGCTCGGCCAGACCGGCGACGGCAAGCAGATCCGCCTGGCAGCCTGTGGCGAAGGCTCGCCGCTGCTGCTCGAGATCGGGCGCCTGCGCGAGCGCGCCTTCCGCTCGGTAGGCGAGGGCACCGGGCGCGCCCGCGACATCGACGGCTACGACCTCGATTACGAGCACCTGCTGGTCTGGGACGACGCGGCCTCGCGCATCGCCGGCGCCTACCGCATCGCCCGCGGCGCGGCGCTGCTGTCCAGGCGCGGGCTCGGCGGGCTCTATACCGCCTCGCTGTTCCGCTACGCGGACGCCGCGCTGCCGCGCCTGGCCGAGGGCATGGAGCTCGGGCGCAGCTTCGTCGATCCCGACTACCGCGGCGGTCGCAGCCTCGACTACCTGTGGCAGGGCATCGGCGCCTACCTGCGGCGGCATCCGCAGGTGCGCTACCTGTACGGCGCGGTGTCGATCAGCGCGGCGCTGCCTGCGGCGGCGAGCGCGAAGATCGTCGGCTACTACCGCCGCCACCACGGCGTCGACGGCGAACCGCTGGCGGTGGCGCGCCGGCCGTATCCCGAAACCGCCGCGCCGGCGTGCGTGGACGAGGATGCGGATGCGGCCTTCGACCGGCTCAGGGACGAACTGTCCGGCTACGGCGTGTCGGTGCCGATGCTCTACCGCCAGTACACCGCGCTGTGCGAACCCGGCGGCGCGCGCTTCCTCGCGTTCGGCGTGGATCCCGATTTCAGCGATTCGATCGACGGCCTGATCGAGGTCGACCTGTACCGCATCCGCGCCGGCAAGGGCGCGCGTTACCTGCGGCCGCGCGCCGCGCAAGGAGCGACTGCATGAAGTCCACGTCCCCGATGCTGCCGTCGTGCCGCAGCGTGTTCGTCTCCGACGTGCACCTGGGATCGCGCCACTGCCACGCCGCCGAGTTCGCCGATTTCCTCGAACGGCTGCAGTGCGAGCGCCTGTACCTGGTCGGCGACATCGTCGACCTGTGGTGGATGTCGATGCGCCGCGCGGCGTGGAGCCCGGCGCACAACCGCGTGGTCGAGGCCCTGCACCGGATCTCGCGCGAGGGCACCGAACTGCTCTACGTTCCCGGCAACCACGACCGCTCCGTGCGCCGCTTCTGCGGCCTGATGCTGCCGGGCATGCAGGTGCGCCGCCGCGCGATCCACGTCACCGCCGACGGCCGTCGCCTTCTGGTCGTGCACGGCGACGACTACGACAGCATCACCCACTTCGGCGGCCTGCAGGAGCGCTTCGGCGACTGGCTGTACTACCGCATCCTCACCGGCAACCGCGTGCTCAACCGCCTGCGCCGGCGCATGGGCATGCGCTACTGGTCGCTGTCGGAGTTCCTGAAGCGGCGCAGCGGAGCGGCCGAGCGCTACATCGAGCGCTTCGTGCAGGCGGGCCTGGGCGACGTGCGCGCGCGCGGCCTCGACGGCATCATCTGCGGCCACATCCACCGCGCCGCGCTGTTCGGGCGCGACGGCCTGGTCTACGCCAACGACGGCGACTGGGTGGAAAGCCTGACCGCACTGGCCGAGGACCACGACGGCACGCTGCAGCTGCTGTCGCACCATGGCGACGTGCTTGCCGAACTGCCGCCGCGGCTGCGCCTGGTGTCCAGCGGACCGATGGCGCGCGCTGCCTGAAGAACGTCGTCCGGCCCCCTCTGTAGGAGCGCCTTCAGGCGCGACCGCTTTTCGAGCGCCCTTGAACAACGGGTCGCGGCTGAAGCCGCTCCTGCAGGAGGTGGGCCGGGTCGACAGGGGGATCGAGGCAGGCTTCATTGCGGCGCCCGCGATTCCGGATGGGAACCGCACGGCTGCGCGACATGCAGGTCTGTCATCCCGAGCGAAGCGAGGGATCTGCCTCGTGGCTGTTGCCCGGCAAGCAGATCCCTCGCTTCGCTCGGGATGACATCGTCATATCCCGCCGATTAATCGATCGCATGCGCGGATCGGATAGGCTCCGCCGATGGACTCCATCACCCAGATCCTGCTCGGCGCCTCGGTTGCGGGCGCCGTCGTACCCGCCGCGCACCGCCGCGCCGCCATGCTTGCCGGCACCGCGCTAGGCACGCTGCCCGACCTCGACTCGTTCCCGATCAAGCTGTTCACCGACGACCCCGTGGCGCTGATGACACTGCACCGCGGCTTCAGCCATTCGCTGTTCGTGCTGCCGCTGCTGGCGTGGGCGATCTGGGCGTTCTACCGCTCGCGCGGCAGGCGCGTGGCCGAATCGCCGAGGCGCTGGTTCTGGGCCATCCAGCTGGCGCTGGTCACGCACCCGCTGCTGGATGCGTTCACCGTCTACGGCACACAGCTGCTGTGGCCGCTGGCGACGCCGCCGGTGATGTGGTCGAGCGTGTTCATCATCGATCCGGGCTACACGCTCTGGCTGCTGCTGGGCGTCGCGGTGGCTGTCTTCGCCGGCCCGAAGCCGTTCGCGCAGCGGGCGCTGGTGGCCGGCCTCGCGCTGAGCACGGCGTACCTGGGCTGGTCGCTGGTCGCGAAGGCCATGGTCGAACGCGAAGCGGAACGCGCGCTGGCCGCGCTGGGCCTGCAGGACGCGCCGCGATTCTCGGTGCCGATGCCGTTCAACACCCTGCTCTGGCGGGTGGTGGCAATGACGCCGGACGGATTCGTAGAGGGCGAGCATTCTCTGGTCGCCGATGCGCGGCCGATCGCGTTCCGTCGCCATCGGTCCGACACGGCCGCCCTGGGCGACGTCGTCGCCTATCCGGCCGTCGCCCGGCTGGCGTGGTTCAACCATGGCTTCATGAAAGCGCACGACCGCGACGGACGCCTGGTGCTCAGCGACCTGCGCATGGGCGCCGAGCCGGATTACAGCTTCAATTTCGCGGTGGCCGAGCGCGACGGGGGCGCCTGGCGCGAGATCCCGCCGGAACAGCTGTCCTGGCCGTGGGAAGCGCGGCGCCGGCTGCCGGAAATGTGGGACCGCATCTGGACCGAGCCTGCGTCGCCCTCCGTGCCGGCCGCCGCGGACACCGGCAACGCGGCCGCGCCCGGGGAGCGTCCCTACGCCGGGAACCAGTAGCGCGTCAGGTGGAAGAACACCGGCGCGGCGAACACCACCGAATCCATCCGGTCCATCATCCCGCCGTGGCCCTCGATCATGCGCCCCCAGTCCTTGGCGCCGAGGCTGCGCTTGACCGCCGACAGCGCCAGCCCGCCGCAGACGCCGGCGACCACGATCACCGTCGCCATGCCCGTCGCCTGCAGCGGCGAGAACGGCGTCATCCACCACAGCGCGGTGCCGATGCCGACCGCGGCGAGGCCACCGCCGACCAGTCCCTCGACGGTCTTCGACGGGCTCACCGCCGGCGCCAGCTTGCGCCGGCCGAACAGCTTGCCGAACACGTACTGCATCACGTCGCTGATCTGCACCACCAGCATCAGGTAGAGCAGCAGCAGCTGGCCCTGTCCGGGGGGCGCGTCCGGATGCAGGATCATCAGCGCCGGCGCGTGGCTGATGCAGTAGATCGCGACCATCGTGCCCCACTGGATCTTGGTGGTGCGTTCGAGGAAGTCGGTGGTGTCGCCGCCGAACACCGCCAGCACCGGCAGCGTCAGGAAGGCGTAGACCGGGATGAAGATCGCGAACAGGCCGTACCACTGATCGAAGATCAGCCAGTACTGGATCGGGATCAGCAGGTAGAACGCCGCTACCAGCGGCAGGTGGTCGCCGGCGCGGGTCGGCGTGAGCGTGATGAACTCGCGCAGCGCGAAGAAGGAGATGAAGGCGAACACCACCAGCGTCGCGACCGGGCCGATGGCGAAGCAGGCGCCGAGCACCGCGATCATGCCCCACCAGGCGCGCACGCGCGCATTGAGGTTGCGCACGGTGTCGCCGCCGCCGCCGGGCCCACGCCGCGACAGCAGCCAACCGACGAGCGAGGCGACCAGCAGCAGGGCGACGATGCCGGAGAACACGGCGATGATCTTCGCCTGCGGGTTCATGCCATCGCCTCCACCGCGCCGCGCGCGCGTTCGAGGAACGCTTCGCGCGATTCCCCGGTTTCCGGCGCCAGCGGCGCACCGAAGTTGACGTTGCAGTACAGCGGCAGTGGCAGGGGCAGCAGCGCGCCCTTGGGCAGGCTGCGGTGCAGGGTGTCGAGGTAGACCGGCACCAGTTGCACCTGCGGGAATGCTTCCGCGAGCCGGAACAGCCCGCTGCGGAAGCGCTGCGGCAGTCGCTCGCTGCTGCGCGTGCCTTCGGGGAACAGGATCAGAGAATCGCCCTGTTGCAGGGCCTCGCGCACCGGCTGCAGCGGGTCGGCGTCGGGCGTTTCGCGGTTGCGGTCGATCAGGATCGCGCGCAGCACGCGGCCCGACAGCCAGCCGCGCAGGCCCGGCTTGTCCCAATAGTCGCGCGCGGCCACCGGGCGCACGCGTGCGCGCTGCTGCGGCGTCAGCGCCGACCAGATCGCCACCGTGTCGAGGTGGCTGGTGTGGTTGGCGAAATAGATGCACTGGCCCGATGGCGGCGCGATCCGCCACTGCGCGCGTGCGCCGACCAGGGTGCGGGTGATGCCGACCAGCGCGGCGGCGCCGAGCCGCGCGATCATGCGCCCGTCTCCAGGCGAGCCGCGATCGCGCGCAGGCGCGTCCCGCAGGTCAGCAGCGAACCGGCCGCGATCGCCAGCACCGCGACCATCAGCGCGTACCGCGTTCCGCCGGCCATCGCCTCCAACGGCGCGACCGCGCAGGCCAGCGTCATCAGCGCCATGCGGTGCTGCTTGGCCATCGGCCCGCGGAAATCCTGCGGCTGGCCGAGCGCGCCGCCGAGCGTGCGCAGGTACGCGGTCGCCGCCGCGAGCAGGGCGGCCAGCCATCCGGCCCACGGCAAGCCCGCCGCATGGCCGAGCGCGACCAGCAGCACGCTGTCGGCGACGCGGTCGGGCACTTCGTTGTACAGCGCGCCGGTCGGCGTCGACTTGCCGCCCTCGACCGCGACCATGCCGTCGAACAGGTTGCACAGCAGGCGCAGCTGGATGCCGAGCGCGCACAGCCACGCGCCCCAGGACGGCAGCCACAGCAGCGCAGCGGCGCCCGCGGCGGCGAAGAGGATGCTCAGCACCGAAATCGCGTTCGGCGTCAGCGGCGAACGCGCCAGCGCCGATGCGATCGTACGGATGACGGCGTTGCCGCGTGCCCTGATCGGCCGGCGCGACGCGTCCGGCTCTTGTCCCTGCGATTCCATGCGCCCCTTCCCCTTCCCGGCCCGTGGTCGTCCGGTAGCGGCGATCTTGGTCGGCGCCGCGCGTGCTGGCAAGTCGGCGCGGGGTTCAGGCGGCGACGGGCAGGTCCGGCGACACGCCCGCGACCAGTGCGTCGAAGTAGTCGCGGGTCAGCTGCAGCTGCGTCTCCGCGCCCTGTGCGCGGTTGACCACGGCGAGGAACGCGCGCCGCTGTTCGAACGAGTGCCCGGGCCGGTCCTTGGCGTACCAGCCCAGGTGCTTGCGCGCGATGCGCACGCCGGCCTGCTCGCCGTAGAAGGCGTGCAGCGCCTGCAGGTGGCCGAGCAGGATGTCGCGCACTTCGGCCAATGAAGGCGGCGGCAGCGTCTGGCCGGTGGCGATGAAGTGCGCGACCTCGCGGAAGATCCACGGACGGCCCTGCGCGGCGCGGCCGATCATCACCGCGTCGGCGTTCGTGTGGCGCAGCACGTCGAGCGCCTTGCGCGGCGAGTCGATGTCGCCGTTGGCGACGACCGGAATGCGCAGGCTGGCCTTGATCGCGGCGATGGTGTCGTACTCGGCGGTGCCCGTGTACTGCTGGTCGCGGGTGCGGCCGTGAACGCTGAGCGCCGCGATGCCGCTGTCCTGCGCGATGCGGGCGATGGCGGGTGCGTTGCGGTGGCAGGCGTCCCAGCCGGTGCGGATCTTCAGCGTGACCGGCACGTCGACGGCCTTCACCACCGCCTCGAGGATGCGCGCGACCAGCGCCTCGTCCTGCATCAGCGCCGAGCCGGCCCAGGCGCTGCAGACCTTCTTGGCAGGGCAGCCCATGTTTACAGGTTACATGCGCAGCAGAAATCCGAAGGTATAGTTGTCACAGTGGTGACAGCTGGAGGTTCTCGGCATGGCCTACCGTGAGCACCTTCTGGAGAGGTGACAGGATCGTTCTGATTGGCGGACAACATGGTTACCAAGCGGACGATAGAAGTCATTCAAGCCTGGCGGCGCTTTGGTGATGCCAGTTTGATTGCCTCTTCGGGCGACAATCCCAGAGCCTCGGTAAGCTGGAGAAACTCAATAACATCAAGTCTGCGGGCGCCTGCTTCAATTGCGGACATCCGCTGCTGCGGCCACCCGAGTGCAGCCGCAAGCGCAGTTTGGGAGAGGCCTGACGTTTCACGTGCCTCCCTCAACTGGCTTACCAGCCGGCGATACGTTGAGGAATAGATGGTCTTGGTTGCCATGATCGCACCGGGAGGGCGATCAAGAAATCTATGGCACGGCAACCGATTACATGAATTTCATGTAGGATGGAGAGGAATGCGTTTCACCTTGAACGTCCTCTCATTCGCCGCAGTGAAATGGCCCTTTATCTAGTCAGCCCCAGTGTAGATCTCACTCTGGAACTCTACATTGACCCTGCAATGGAAGAGGCAATCTGCATCCAATGGGAGCGGATCAGCGACAATTCCATCAGGCAAACGTTTACACGGAAGCTCGAAAAACAACTTGAACGTTTGGTTGTCGAATGCCTTGACTGGGATCTGAAGGAGCCAACACCAGCGTAGCTGTCCTACGCTGAGATCATAGGCAAGAAGCTCGGCATATCGGTTCCGTCAATTGCTATGAGGAACAGATTCCACATGGCTCTATTTATCGATACCTATAGCGAACAGTATCGAACTGAGTCATCCATGCTTGATGCATCCCGGGTCGAAGGCGTTGAAAAGGCAAAAATGCTTGTCGAAGAAAAGACAAAGTCCCGTGTCTCGACAAAGCAGAACTAACAGCGCAATCCGCGAAACTGCAGCACCTATTCAAAGATGGCTGACATGGGTCGGCAAGTACCGACGCGGAGCGGCTAAATGGCCAACAACCTTCTGCTGACGCCCAACCTTGATAAGCTGCTCGTGCCAGCCAGGCACGGTTCAATAGTAGGGCGTTACTGGCCTCGGCCCTGTCGGGTAGCCGGGATGGGGGCTGCCGACACCATCTACGCAATTGCGGCTCCGGGGCCGTCTCCGGCAGTTCGTACTGACCTTGGGCTGAGGCCGCAGGCCAAGTTTTGGCAGGAGGCTGCAGGGGGAAGTTCGCTTTCGATGAAAAATCGTGAAGTGGACGCGGCACATTGGCACGAATATTGCTTGTAAAACTGTGCAAACTGTAGGGGGTGCAAATTGCAGGGGGAGAGGGAGCAGGCTGAACAAGCCTTGATCGATGTTGCAGTCGAGAGTTGGAGATTCTCGCGTCTGTTCGCGCGCGTTATCGCGAAGCTAGATGCTGGTGAGTCCAATCGCTATCTCAATCAAGTCCGCTACTTTCAGAAAAAAGTAGAAGAGAGTCTTGAGTCGAGTGGTCTCAAGCTGGTCAATGTCGAAGGCCAAGCCTACGACGCGGGGATGGCGGCATCCGCCTTGAACTTGGGCGACTTCGGCCCTGACGACGTGCTGCTCGTCGACCAAATGTTGGAGCCGATCATCATGGGGTCGGATGGCCTGCGCAAACAGGGCACGGTAATGCTCAGAAAGGTGGAAGCATGAAATACATTGGTATCGACCTCGGTACGACCAACAGTGCCGTTTGTTCGTTCAACGGGGAAGAAGTTCATATCTACAAGAGCCCTGAGCAGCACGATGTCACGCCATCTGCCATCTTCATTGATCGGCGCGGCAACAAATATGTGGGGTCGCGTGCCTACAACAACGCTGCGCGCAACCCCGACAATGCTGCCACGTTGTTCAAGCGGTTAATGGGTACCAGCACGCCAGTAAAGCTGCCTGCCGTCAATCTCACCATGACGCCGGAAGAATGCTCTGCGGAGGTGCTTAGGACCCTGTTCGGCTACTTGCCGGAAGAAATTCGTGGTGACGGCGATACAGGAACCGTCATCACGGTTCCGGCTGCATTCAACCAGATGCAGAAGGACTCGACGATGTCTGCCGCAGATGCAGCAGGTCTTGGTCGCGTCGCGTTGATGCAAGAGCCGGTTGCCGCCGTGATGAGCGTCATGCGGAAACGGAAAAACGACGGTATCTTTGTTGTGTACGACATTGGCGGCGGCACGCTTGATGTTGCCATAGCCGAGAGCATTGGTGGCCGCGTGAACCTGCTTGCGCACGGTGGTATTGCCATGTGCGGCGGGCGTGATTTCGATCGTATTCTGTTCGACAACGTCGTCAAGTCGTGGCTGTTCGACAACTTCGATTTGCCAGAAGACTTGGCATCCAATCCTCAGTACAAGTCGTTGCGTACCATTGCGACTTGGGCTGCGGAAAAAGCGAAAATATCGCTGTCGCAGAGCGAAGAGGCTGTCATTAGCCTTGCCGAGAATGAGCTTGGCCTGCGTGACCAGGCTGGCAAAGAGATTTATCTCGACATCACTATCAGTCGGGATCAGTACGACGACTTGATTGCATCAAAGGTGGATGAATCCATCCAGGCCACCCGTGAGAGCATCGAGAAAGCGGGATTGAGTTCGCACGACGTTGAGCGGATTGTCTTTGTTGGCGGGCCTGCGCAGTACAAGAATCTGCGCGACAAGGTTGCTTTTGAGCTGGGCATTGCGCCATCCACCGACGTGAATCCGATGACAGCGGTTGCCGAGGGCGCGGCCGTGTTTGCCGAGTCCATCGACTGGGCTTCTCAAAGCAGGGGCCGCAAGAGTGCTCGCGGCGCGATCAGTGCCGGTGGCGCTCTCGATTTGTCGTTCAACTACATTGCGCGTACGCCGGAAGCCAGAGCCAAGATCGTCGCCAAGCTGTCCAGCGCCCCCGAAGGCATCGAGTTCCAGATCGATAGTCTTGACACGGGCTGGTCGTCTGGCCGCATCGCGCTGAATGATGGCGCAAGCGTCGAGCTCAGCCTGACCAAGCCTGGTGACAACACCTTCAAGGTGTTCGTGTTCGACTCAAACGGCGCTCCAGTTGCCTTGCGCGAGGACAAGATCGTCATCGCGCGCACGGCCGCCAGCATCGACGCGATCCCGGCATCGCACTCCATTGGCGTGGAAGCCCGCGACAAAGTTGGCGGGCGCTTGGTGTTGGACTATCTGATCCGTGAAGGTGACCAGTTGCCCAAGAAAGGCAAGAAGTCCTTCAAGGCGGGGGAATCGCTCAAGGCCGGAAGCGCCGGGTCGATCAAGTTCAAGCTGTGGGAAGGTGAAATCTCCGACCCCATCACCGACAACCGCTTCATCGGCATGTTCGAGATCAAGGGCACGGATTTCCACGACGACGTTATCGCGGCAGGCGCGGAGTTGGTCTGCAAGTTTGAAGTGCTCGACTCCGGCAACATCATCTTGGAGGTTTCGGTTCCCTCCATCAGCGGCTCGTTCCAGAGTGGGCGCAACTTCTACTCCAGCCAGGAAGGAAAGCTCGACTACACCAATCAGGCCAAGAACATTCAGGAGCAATCCGAGCACACACTCGAACGGCTCGAAGAAATGGCCTCGAAGGTGGATGACCCGCGTCTGGAGCAGGCCCGCGAGAAGCTGGAACAGGCCAGCACCATCGAGTCCGGCGAGGCTGACCCGGAAACGGCGAAGCAGGCGATGGACAACGTGCAGGAGGCCAAGCGCTTGCTGGCGCTGACACGCAAGGAACACCTGAAGGACATCCGTCAGCTCGAACTGGACAGGGCGGTCGATTTCTTCGAGAAGGCTGTGCGCCAGCACGCCCGCCCCACCGAAGAATCGTCGTTCGATAACTTGGTGAAGACAGCGCAACGCGCCCTCGACAACAACAGCAGCGACTTCGAATCGCACCTGGATGACTTGCGCAGTCGCAATTTCATGATCCTGTGGCGTCAGGACTGGTTCGTGATCGATCACTTCAAGCGTCTGGCACAGGCTAGTTACCTTTTCTCTGACACCAGAGAGCACGCACAGCTTGTGGCGCACGGAACCGAAGCCATCAAGGCCAACGACATCGATAAGTTGCGCGCAATAGTCGGCCAACTCATCTCGATCCAAGTGGGCTCTGCGGGTGACGACGACATGATGGCCGGTGCCAATATCGTTCGGAGTTGATCCTCATGGCCCTCGACGCATGGCTCCCCATTGGATTCAAGCTGCCAGACGGCGCGAAGGTTCGCGTCGTCTTATTCGAGGGCGCGGATTGGCAGGTGTACGAAACCCAAGGCGGCGGCCGTGCGCTGGTCGCCGACAACGATCTGGGTGCGCGCTGGCAGGACGCAGGGTTGATTGACGAGGGCACGCTCGATGCCTTCCAGTTCGGGGAGCGGCCACTGCGGGCCATCTCATGCGCGCCAAGCCAGACCCTTTTGCCAGTCAGCGAAGCGAGATCCCCTGACAACAAGGCCGAGGCGCTGTCGTTCGCCTTGGCGTTGAAGGCCACACGCGACATCGATGCGGAATCGCCGCTGCAAGATGCGCTCTACGTCGAGAAGATCACCCGTCTGCTGCCAACCTACAGCATCAGTTCCCGCATCGGCGACGATGTCGTGCTCGGCTACTGGCTGACGGGCGGCACGAGTATTCCGGCTTCCGCTTTCCGTAGGTTGCGCCAGAACATGAGCTGGATCGGTGCAGGCCACTTGAAGGATGTCGTGCAAGCGGCGGGTTTCGAGGTTGCCGAAATCATCCCGTTCGAACGCAAGCCGGAAGCGCCAACCGAGAAAACCGAGGCCAATCCCGCTGAAGAAAAGGTCGAGACCAAGCGCAGTGCGCCCGAACCCGACAGAGTCTTCGAACTCGCCGGACGCCCCGAACTGGCAGCCTTCTTCAACGAGCACATCGTTGACATCATCCTGCACCGAGACCGCTACAAGGCGCTCGGCATCGAGTTCCCGTCGGCGGTGATCTTGCACGGCCCACCGGGTTGCGGCAAAACCTTTGCGGTTGATCGTCTGGTGGACTTCCTCGGCTGGCCGAGCTTCCAGATCGATGCCTCCAGCGTCGCCAGCCCGTACATCCACGAGACCAGCAAGAAAGTCGCGCAAGTGTTTGACAAGGCGATGGAGAACGCGCCGTCCGTCCTCGTCATCGATGAGATGGAAGCGTTCCTTGCCGACCGTGAGATGGGGTCAGGCCATCATCGTGTGGAGGAAGTGGCCGAGTTCCTGCGCCGCATTCCCGAAGCGGTGAAGAACGACGTGCTCATTATCGCCATGACAAACCGCATCGAGATGATTGACCCGGCCATCCGGCGCCGTGGGCGTTTCGACCACGTCATCAAGGTGGATTTTGCCAGCGAGGTCGAAGTGCAGGCGTTGCTGGACAAGCTGCTGTCCTCATTGCCGAAGACATCCGACGTGGATTCCAAACCGCTGGCGAAGGAACTGGCGGGCAGGCCTTTGTCCGACGTCTCCTTCGTGGTGCGCGAAGGCGCACGGGCGGCGGTGCGCGACGGCAAAGACCGTCTGGATCAAGCCAGCCTGTTGGCTGCGCTGAAATCGTCACCGGCGCGGCAACGTGAGGATGAGGAAACCAAACGACGCATCGGATTTGTTTGAAGGGGAGACTTGTGGCAGCGGAAGAAGACGACAACAAGAAGAAGGACGGCAAGGGCTTCGCGGGTCTTTCCTCGCTCGTGTCCGATGTTGGCGCGACAACGCCGCCTCCTGCGCCCAAGGAAGATCCCGATGCCGCTGCGCCGAACGCCGAACGCTCTGCTCCGCAATCTGCCCAACCGCAGCAGAGCCAGCGTCAAACGTATCAAGAACCTGCGCAGTCGTCCCCTGGCGGCTCCTCTGGTGGCAAGTGGGTGCTGGGCATCGCCGTTGTCATCGGCATACTCTGGCTGATTGGCCAGTCCGACAAGACCACCACCACTTCCCCGGCTCCTGTCTACTCCCCGCCCGCGCAACGCACCGCGCCGAGCCATACACTACCACCGCAACCGCAAGCACCTTCACGCCCGGTTGAGACCAAACCACCGGTCGGCCAAGACCTCGTGTTCTCAAGGGAGCAGATTCGGTATTGCTTGGCCGAAGACATTCGCCTGGATGCCGCGAAGTCCGCCGTCAATAGCTACATCGATGCCGATGTGGATCGCTTTAACGCGATGGTGGCCGACTACAACAGCCGTTGCAGTTCATTTCGATATCAGACCAGTAATCGAGGACGCAATGATTTGAAGAGTGCTCAACGAGACATTGAGCCATACCGGAGTCAGCTTCAATCCGAAGGCAAGAGCAGATTTGCTCGCCGTCCCACTGGGGCGCTATCGCCTCAAGCACCGTCGCGTCCGGCACCGGACGCAACCGTGCAAGCCATCCAGCGCAAGCTCAATGAGCTTGGCTACAAAGCTGGCACTGCTGACGGGCTGATGGGCAGAGATACGCGCACAGCAATCATCGCATTCCAGCAGGACAGTGGCTTGGCCGTGACTGGTGTGGCAGATCAGGCGTTATTGCTCCAGCTACAGCGTGCGCCTGCACGCTCAACTGGCAACTGGTATGCCAACGATCCGGTCGTACAGGAAGCTCCATCACGATCCGCGATGACTGCACCGTTGCCTACTCCGCCATCTCCAAGCACAAATAGGTCTGGCCCTCCAGCCAATTCTTGGGTTTCAGGATCAAACTGGTATTGCAACGACGGTTACAAGAAGGTCGGAAACAGTTGCGAGAAATTGGTAGTTCCTCGTAATGCTTGGGTATCTGGTTCCAACTGGTATTGCAATGATGGCTTCCGAAAGGCCGGAGACCAATGCATAGCACTCAACGCCCCTGACAACGCGTGGGTGTCGGGATCGAATTGGTATTGCAACGATGGCTATCGGAAGGTTGGCGACCGCTGCGAAAGGCTAAATGTTCCTCGCAACGCTTGGGTATCCGGCTCCAACTGGTACTGCAACGATGGCTTCCGAAAAATAGGCGATCAATGCGTAGCACTAAATGTCCCTGACAACGCGTGGGTGTCTGGATCCAACTGGTACTGTAATAGCGGATACCGCAAAGTCGGCGATAAGTGCGTTTCCGTTTATGAGAGATGAGTGATTTTCGGTATGACAATGGCAGTCTGCTTCAAATGCGGTTCCGCAAAGTCCGGCGCACTGGTTGCCTGCCAGGCGTGCCGCGCTATGCCGCGAACTCATGACGATCTTGCATTGTCCCTGGCGCTCTCCGACCATGTGTCATCCAAAGAGCAACTCGTTCAGTACAGCCATGAACTTCGCTCTGGCAAAGATGCGTCCGTGCCATTCAAGGACATCATCCAAGCCAATGATGCTCTGAAAGATCCGCAACTTCTGGCGATGCTCGGCGCGCAACCTCAACCGGCTGCCCCTGAGCCAGCATCCGCAGCGACACGCCAGCCTCCGCCCGTTCCTCCGGCAGTCCCGCAGCGTGTTGCTCCGCCGCCACTGCCAGCCAAAGCAGAACCGAGTCTCACCACGACCGTGCTGCATCAGTCGGCGTTCTCGGTCTTGGGCGTGACCACCCGCGACAACCGCAGGCGCATCGTCGAGTTGGCGGAGGAGAAGTCGCTGGAACTGGATCATGACATTTGCCAGAAGGCGCGCTCCGATCTGACGAACCCGCGCACTCGGTTGGGCGTGGAGATCGCTTGGCTCCCCGGTGTCTCGCCACGCAAGGCGACCCAGTTGGTCGAGAGCCTGCTCGACAATCCGATGGCCATCCGAAAGGAATCGGGCCTGCCGACGCTCGCCCACCTGAACCTGCTGGCTGCCGCGTTCGAAGCCGTGGATGGCGAGCACGATGTGGAGGACTTGGCCGGGTTCATCATGGAAGCCGCATACCTCGCCGAAGAACTGACCCCGGAAGAGGTGCTGCGCGACATCAATGAGGATCGCGCCGTTTCCGGCTTTCCGGAAGTGCGCGCACTCGACCAGATTGAAGCCGAACTGACGGAGCGCAAGCGGTACTACCGGACCGCCATCAAGGATGCGCTCGACAGGCTGCCACCAATGACGCTCATCCAAGTGATGACCGAAGCCGTGGATGGCGTGACCTCCGGCGGCGAGGATCATGCGCCGGGGCTGATCGACGATCTAGTGGACAGCTACGAGACGGAAACCCAGGGCGTCCTGCATAAGGAGGCCGAGAACGTCCACAAGCTCATCAAGGCGGCCAGAGATCATGCAGGTTCCGGTGAGGCTGTTGTCAAGCCGTATGTGGACAAGCTCGATGCTGTTGCGCGCAACTGGGACAAGATCGCCCAGCCCATCCAGCTGAGTTCGAAGGCCCGCGGCATCGACCACGAGGCAAGCCGCGACTTGGCCTACGAGATTCGCAGCCTTGCCATTGACCTGTTCAACAAGCACGACATGCTCGTCCAGTCGCAACGACTGACCGGGTTAATTCAGGAGCTTTTTGCCGAAGTTCCGGAAATATCGGATCGAGTCGAAGATGACGCGGACGCGCTCGCAGACATTTTCCAGCAGCGCAAGCAGGCAGCAGCGCGTCAGGGCGAGTGGGAGCGCGAAATCACCTACCGCGCCGAGATTGGGGTCGTGTTCAAAGACACCCTGAGCATCTCGCCCGAGGGCGCCTCGTGGAAAGGTCAGAAATATCCGCTGGATTCAATAACACGCGTTCGTTGGGGTGGAATCAATACCCAATACGGAACTACTTACACAATTGCATTCGGAAACCGGAACTCCGAAGCAGTCGTGGAACTGAAGAAGCAGAATATCTACTCCACATTCATCGACAAGCTCTGGCGGGCGGTCTGCGTGCGCCTGCTCACTGAAATGCTGGAAGCCTTGAGAGCAGGACGAGATCTACACTTCGGTGATGCGCTCTTGCACGACGATGGGATCACGCTTGTGAAACGCAAGTTCCTCGGCTCGAACGAAAAGGTACGCTGTTCATGGAGTCAAGTTCATGTGTGGAGTGCCGATGGATCGTTCTGTATCGGAGCCAAGGACGACAAGAAGGTCAATGCTGGTATTTCCTACATGTACGGGGCGAACACCCACATTCTGGAGCAGGCCATTCGTATGGGCTTCAAGAAGCCGGGGATGCGCCGTTTGAGCGAATTGCTTCAATGACATAACGCGAGAATTGAACGGAGCAGCGTCATGGGATTTATTTCCAGCCTATTTGGAGGCAACAAGGAAGACAAGGCATTGCGAGAAGCCTTGGCTCACATCCACCGCATCCTTGATGACGAAGCGTTTCAACTGGAGCTCGTTCATCCGGCCATGAGAACGATGCTGCAGTCCGCTCCTGCCTACGACAAAGACCCGAAGGGCAACGGCCCTTTTGGTTTCATCGAGACAAACCCGATTCCGGTCAACGGGCCCATTGGCCAACTGGCGTATCTGTCCCGACTCGAAACCCAATCTGGCCAGCGCATCCTCTTCCACCGTCTCGGTGCCATCGGCATGGTGGACGTGTTCGAGGCCGTGTCGTTCAACGGTGCCGAGTGGTTCATCCTGTTCGTCGATCTCTACCATCCCCGGCGCTCGCGTCTCACCCCGGACGGCTTTCGGTTCACGAAGGATGTCGCCCAGTTTTCCGGCTTCCACAAGTTATGCGAGAACTTCCCCTACGACTTCGTTGAGAAGAAGGCGTCCGAGCGCGAATCGGGTCTGAGCATGGCGTACATCGCCATCAGCAAGGTGTTCGACCAAATCCAGAACCGTGTTTTCAACAGGCCGCTCGCACACAAGGCCAAGCTCGACCTCGTGAAGGCCCGGTTGTCGAGCTTCCAATCCCAATAGGCGATGGCGATGAAGAGGACACTGCTGACGACATTTGCGGCACTGATGAGCCTTCATGCAGCACCTGTGCTTGCCGAGAACTACGAGGTGAACCTGACCCGCAAGGGCAGCAACGTCAACAAGATCGATGGCAAGGACACCATCATCCAAACGCGCTACTGCTACGTCTATGCCTATTCCGAGGAGGCGATCCTCAAGACTTCCGGCTATGGCGGCGAGGTCATCTTCTTCGACAGCAAGGACAAGTGCGACGTGAAAGCCGTGTTTGGTGTCTCGAAGCAGAAGCCGGGCAAGTACGTCGTGACGGTCAGCCGTGAGGACGATGACTGGTATGAGGTTTTCGGAACGAACTCCTACATCAAGACTTCGAGCTGCCTGTCCCTCGCGCTCGGCGAGGAGGCTTACCTGACGATTTCGCAGTCCGGCTTCGGACGGCTGCGTTTTGAGGATGGCGACGACTGCATGGTCGAAGCTGTCTACACCAAGCTGCAGCTATGAGATAGAGATGAGCGTTTGGAAGCCATGGAGCGAACGATAAGCCGCGCATAGTTCCAGATGTCTGCTTCGTTTCGAGATCGGTCACCCTGAAAGTGCTCGCCTAGGATGAGCTAGGCTCGCATTCTCTGAGCAGTTCCTTGCACGCAATCCGCCCATTCATGCATATCGGACCATATCGAATCGACCCGCCGCTGGTGCTTGCGCCGATGGCCGGCGTCACCGACAAGCCGTTCCGGCTGCTGTGCAAGCGGCTCGGGGCGGGCTACGCCGTGTCCGAGATGACGATCAGCGACCCCCGGTTCTGGAACACCAAGAAGAGCAGGTGGCGCATGGACCATGCCGGCGAGCCCGAGCCGGTGGGGGTGCAGATCGCCGGCGCCGATCCGGTGCGCCTGGCCGAGGCCGCCCGACACAACGTGGCCCACGGGGCAGAAATTCTGGACTTGAACATGGGCTGCCCTGCCAAGAAGGTGTGCAATGCCTGGGCGGGATCCGCCCTGCTGCAGGACGAGGCGCTCGTGGGTCGCATCCTGGACGCGGTGGTGCGGGCGGTGGACGTGCCCGTCACGCTCAAGATCCGGATCGGCTGGAGCCGCGAGCACAAGAACGGGGTCGCCATCGCCCGGATCGCCGAGTCTGCGGGCGTCCAGGCGCTGGCGGTCCACGGGCGCACCCGGGACATGCACTACACCGGGGAGGCCGAGTACGACACGATCCGGGCCATCAAGCAGGCGGTCAAAATTCCAGTGATGGCCAACGGGGACATCACCAGCCCGGAGAAGGCGAGGGAGGTGCTAGGGCTGACGGGCGCCGATGCGCTGATGGTCGGCCGGGCGGCGCAGGGTCGGCCGTGGATTTTCCGGGAGATCTCGCACTATCTTGAGACGGGAGAGTTGTTGCCGGCTCCGTCACCGGGCGACGTCGGCGCGATCCTGTTCGGCCACTTGGAACAGCTCTACGCCCACTACGGCGAGCCGGACGGCGTCCGCATCGCCCGCAAGCACCTGGGCTGGTACGCCAAGGATCGGCCGGAGAACGCGGGCTTCCGTGCGGTCGTCAACCGGGCCGAGACGGCGAGTGAGCAGATGCGGCTGGCCCGGGCGTACTTCGACGGGCTGGCGTCCGGCGACCTGCCCGAGATCGCCCGGGCGGCGTGATGAGGCCGCTTCAGGGGTGGTGACCAGGTCGCCCGGAACGTGTCACCGGTTTCGCGCCGGAGGCGGTGACGGGCCTGAAATCGCCCCAAACCCAGTATCCACGCGGGGTCCAGGCGTGTCACCGCGCTTTGTACGTAACCGGTAGAGGTCTACGCTCGGGATGACACCGACAGGAAGCATGGGCCGTCGGAGCGTCAGCAGGCCTAGCGCAGCTCGGGCGCAGGCAGCCGTGGCATCGCCGCCGCCGCGCCCTCGTGTTCGGTCGACAGCGCGGCGTAGTGCGCGGCGAAGCGCACGTGGTCGGCGAACACGCGGTCGGAGACCGTCGCCAGCGAGGCGGCGAGCGCGCCGTTGAAGGCGTCGCCGGCGCCGGTGGTGTCTACGGTGGCGACCTCGTAGGCCGGCACCCGGTAGTGGGGCAGGTCGTCGCCGCGGCACTTGTCCTCGCGATGCGAGACGAATGCGCCGGCCTCGCCCAGCGTCACCACCACGGTGCCGCGCGGCAGCAGGGTCCGGCACAGCCTGTGCAGGCGCGCGTCCTCGAATCCCGCGACCTCGGCGGCATCGATGCGTTCGCCGGTGTGCCGGGCCAGCAGCGCGGCGAACTCGGTTTCGTTCGGGGTCAGGATGTCGGCGACTGCAAGCAGTTCGCGCGAACTCTCCGCGTTCGCCGGCGCGGGATTGAGGATCGTCTTGATGCCCGCCGCGCGCGCCAGGCGCATCGCCTCGAGCACGCTGTCGACCGGCGATTCCAGCTGCGCCAGCACGATCCGAGCGCCGACGATGGCGTCGGCCTGCTGCGCGACGAACTCCGCCGTCAGCGCCGCGTTGGCGCCAGGGCCGATGATGATGCTGTTGCGTCCGCCCGCGTCGACGTAGATGCCCGCCGTGCCGGTCGGTTCCTCGCTGGCGCCGGGGCGCAGGTCGATGCCGTCCGTGGCCGCGAGCGTGCGGGCCAGCTGTCCGCCGGCGTCCTCGCCCAGCGCGCAGACGAACACGGTCTCCGCGCCGGTGCGCGCGCAGGCGGTGGCCTGGTTGAAGCCCTTGCCGCCGGGGCCGGTGAGGTAGCGGCCGATCCGCGTTTCGCCCGGGCGCGGCAGCGCGTCGCACTGCCAGACATGGTCGACATTGAAGGATCCGACGACGACGACGCGCGGCATGCTCGCTGGCTCCGGCTCAGCCGCCCAGGTTGGTCAGCACGCCGGCGATGGTCGCCGTCATCAGCGTGGCGACGGTGCCGCCGAGCACGGCGCGCAGGCCGAAGCGGGCGAGGTCCTGGCGGCGCTCGGGCGCGAGGCCGCCGATGCCGCCGATCTGGATCGCGATCGAACTGAAGTTGGCGAAGCCGCACAGCGCATAGGTCGCGATCAGGCGGCCCTGTTCGGTGAGCTGCACGCCCTCGACGCGGCCGTTGACGATGTCGGCCAGCTGCAGGTAGGCGACGAACTCGTTGATGACCACCTTCTGCCCGATCAGCGAGCCGACCGTGCCGGCGTCCTGCCAGGGCACGCCGATCAGCCATGCGATCGGCGCCAGCACCCAGCCGAAGATCGCGGATAGGTCGAGCGGCTTGCCGATCGCCGCCTGCAGGCCGGTCACTTCGCCGAACCAGGTGAGCGGCGCGTTGATCATCGCGATCAAGGCGATGAAGGCCAGCAGCATCGCGCCGATGTTCAGCGCCAGCCGCAGGCCGTCGCCGGCGCCGGCCGCGGCCGCGTCGATCACGTTGCTGGTGGTCTTCTCGACCTCCATCTTCACCGTGCCGCGGGTCAGCGGCTCGCCGACCTCGGGGATCAGGATCTTGGCGATCACCAGCGTCGCCGGCGCGGCCATGATCGAGGCCGCGAGCAGGTGCTTGGCGTAGAAGGCCTGCTGCTCCGGGTCGCCGCCGCCGAGCATGCCGACGTAGGCCGCGAGCACGCCGCCGGCGATGTGCGCCATGCCGCCGATCATCATCGTGATCAGCTCCGACTCGGTCATCTTCGAGATGTACGGCCGCACCGTCAGCGGCGCCTCGGTCTGGCCGATGAACACGCTGGCGCAGACGCTGGTGGTCTCGGCGCCGGACACGCGCATCACCTTGGTGATCGCCCAGGCCATCGCCCGCACCACGCCCTGCATCACGTTGAGGTGGTAGAGCACGCTCATCAGCGCGGCGAAGAAGATGATCGTCGGCAGCACCTGGAACGCGAAGATGAAGCCGTAGGTTTCGGTGTCCATCAGGCTGCCGAAGATGAAGGTCGAGCCGGCGTTGACGAAGCCGAGGATCTTCACGAAACCGTGGCCGAGCCAGTCGAACACGTCGCGGCCGCCGGGCACCAGCAGTACCAGCGCGGCGAAGCCGATCTGCAGGGCGATGCCGGTGGCGACCAGTGTCCAGTCGACGCGCCGCTTGTTGTTGGAGAACAGCCAGGTCAGGCCGATCAGCACCACGAGCCCGAACGCGCCGAAACCGACCCCCAGTACTGCTTCCATCTGTTCCCGACCCGGCGATGACTGACGCGGCAGCCTAGAGCAGCGGGCAGCCGGCGGCAACCGCCGGGAGAGACCGGAGCGCGCCTCGTGGTCCCGGTTTGCGACCGTCCCCCCGTCCTGTCATTTCGACCGAAGGGAGAAATCTCCATCCGGAAGCCGGCTGCGGTCGGAGATTTCTCCCTTCGGTCGAAATGACAGGGAGTGGCGGGGCCGGAGACCGCTAGACGTCGCGTGCGATCACCCGGTTGCGCCCGCTGCGCTTGGCTTCCTGCAGGCGGCGGTCGGCGCTGCCGAGCAGGGACGAGGCCGTGGCGCCGTCCTGCGGGAACGCCGCCAGGCCCGCGCTGAAGGCCAGCGTGACCGGGTCGACGCCCCGGTCCGGGTGGAACGGCCGCTCCGAGAGCGTGCGGCGGTAGCGGTCGATCCGCTCCCAGGCGCTGCCGATCGGACAGTGCAGCACCAGCACGAACTCCTGCCCGCCGATGCGCGCCAGGTGCTCGTCCTCGCCGAGCATGCCGCGCAGGTGTTCGGCCACGTGGCGGATCGCGCGGTCGCCGCCGATGTGGCCGATTTCCTCGTACACGCGCTTGAAATGGTCGATGTCGACCAGGCCGATGCTCAGCGAGCGGCCGTCGCTGCGCGCGGCCTCGAACATGCGCGGCAGGCGCTGCAGCAGCCAGGCGCGGTTCGGCGCGCCGGTCAGCCCGTCGCGGCCGGACATCTCGATCAGGCGCTGCATGCGGTAGACGATGGTGCTGGTGAGCAGCGTCATCATCAGCAGCAGGACCAGGCGCTCGGCCTGCCCGCCGGGGCTGACCGTGCCGTAGTCGATCGACAGCAGCGGGCGCGGCGCCAGCGCCAGCACCGCGGCGACCAGCAGCGCGTACTGGACGATCGCGAGGCTGCCGACGTACAGCGTCAGCCGGCCGTCGTTGCGCAGTGCGGTCATCGCGATCGCGAGCAGGTAGAAGCACCACACGATCATGCTGTTGAGGCCGGACGCGGGATCGTCCAGCGCGAGCAGCGCCAGCACGCCGCTGGTGGCGGTGATGTCCCAGGTGCCGGTGGCGTAGGGCAGCCAGTGGTGGCGGCGGTGGTTGCGCGCCAGCGCGAGCCAGATCTGCGCCATGATGTTGACGAACACGGCCACGCCGAGCCCGACCAGCGTCTGCGTGGTGTCCACCCCGCCGAGGCCGGCGACCAGCGGCAGCGCCAGCACCAGCAGCGACAGCAGCGCGCGGACCTTGGCGACCAGCAGCTCGCCGCCCGCGCCGAGTTCGAGCATGACCTCGTCGGGCCGCCCGAACAGGGTGGCGAGCACGCGCTTGAGGGAGGAGGGTTCCTGCATTCCGCTGGAAGGCCGGTCGACGGACTGCGGCGAGGATACCGCGCCGCCCGCCTGCCCATGCGTCCGGCGACGGCGCCTCGCATAGACTGTCCGCGGACACCGCAAGCGGAGACGACCATGCGCTATCGCCGACTCGGAGGCTCGGGCCTGCAGCTGTCGGCGCTCTCGTTCGGCGCCTGGCTGACGGCCGGCGCGCGTTTCGGACGCGGCGAGATGCGCGAGCTGGTCGCGCTCGCCTGGGACCACGGCATCAACTTCTTCGACAACGCCGAGAACTACGCGCACGGCGAGGCCGAGCGCGTGGTCGGCGACGTGATCGCCGACCTGCGCCTGCCGCGCGACGGCTTCTGCGTGTCGAGCAAGGTGCGCTTCGGCTCGGCGGCCGATCCGCGTCCCACCCAGGCCGGCCTGTCGCGCAAGCACGTGCGCGACGCCTGCGACGACGCGCTCAGGCGCCTGCGCGTGGACTACCTCGACCTGTTCTTCTGCCACCGGCCCGACGCCGACACGCCGGTGGAGGAAACCGTGTGGGCGATGGACGGGCTGGTCCGGCAGGGCAAGGTGCTGTACTGGGGCACATCGGAATGGCCCGCGGCGCTGATCCGGGAAGCGATCCACGTCGCGCGCACGCACCACCTGAACGCGCCGACGATGGAGCAGCCGCAGTACAACCTGCTGCACCGCGACCGCGTCGAACTCGAGTACGCGCCGCTGTACGCCGAGCATGGGCTCGGCACGACGGTCTGGTCGCCGCTGGCCTCGGGCCTGCTGAGCGGCAAGTACAACGAGGGCGTGCCCGGCGACAGCCGCTTCGCGCACCTGGGCGAGGACAGCCCGCTGCGCGAAGGCAAGCTTGCCGGACCGCGGATCGAGCGGGCTCGCCGGTTCACCGCGGTCGCCGCCGAGCTGGGCGTCGCCCCGGCCCCGCTGGCGATCGCCTGGTGCCTGGCCAATCCGTATGTCTCGACGGTCCTGCTGGGGGCGAGCCGGCCGGCGCAACTGCTTGAAAACCTTGGGGCGCTGGACCTGTCCGAGCGCTTCGACGAACAGGTCTGGCGGCGGCTGGAGGCGGCCACCCGCTGAAGCCCAAGGTCTTATATAGGCATTAAGGTCGTCGTCCCCGCGAAGGCGGGGATCCAGCGTCTTCAAGCCTTTAGAAGGCCAAAGACACGGGATCCCCGCCTTCGCGGGGATGACGAATTGAAGCGGGCATGACCCAATTGAATCCGTGGCGATAGCAATAGAAATTGTCTATCGGGGCAATTCACCGGTTGACAGACAAATGAGAATCATTAGCATCATTATTCCCGACTGGTGAGGACCACCGCAATGCTCGTGAGCCAAGAGACCTTCCCGATTTCCGCCGCCCCGGCCGATGCGGGGCAGGACCGCGGCCGCCCGCAGCCGCAGACCCCCGAGATCGACAGCCTGCGCCTGCTGCAGGGACAGCGCGAACTGCGCATCCGCCACGGCAACGAAACCTATCGCCTGCGGCATACGCGCAACGACAAGCTGATCCTCACCAAGTAAGCCGCTTCCCCGCGGCCGTCCGTCGCCGCGATCGGCGGCGACCGGCCGCGCGTGTTCCCTCTCTCCCAAGGCCCGCAAGCCACCGCCACGCCTGCCGTGCGGGATGCCAGCCAGCCTCGAAACCACAAGACCCTTCGAGACTGCCCATGCGTCCCACCCTGCTTGCCGCCGCCCTGGTCGCGGCGCTGCCGCACATCGCGCTGGCCGAGACCGGCGCCGATGCCGCCGTCCCCGCCGATGCCGCCGATTTCAACCGCGTGGTCGTGACCGCCACCCGCACCGAGCGCGCGATCACCGACGTGCCGAACACGGTCGACGTCGTCACCCGCCAACGCATGGACGAACTGCTGGTGCGCGACCTGCGCGACCTGTTCCGCTACGAGCCGGGCATCACCGTCAGCGAGAGCTTCGGCCGCTTCGGCATCGGCGACATCCGCATCCGCGGCCTTGGCGGCAACCGCGTGCGCATCCAGACCGACGGCATCGTGGTGTCGGACGCGTTCTCGATCGGCAGCTTCTCCAACGCCAACCGCAACTTCGTCGACCTCGACACGCTCAAGCGCGTGGAGGTGGTGCGCGGGCCGACCAGCTCGCTGTACGGCTCCGACGCGCTGGGCGGCACCGTCTCGTTCATCACCAAGGACCCTTCGGACTACCTGGAGGACGGCAAGGACGCCTACTTCGGCTTCAAGCTCGGTTTCGAGAGCGACTGGAACGGCCTGTCCGGCGGCGCCACCGCGGCCTTCGGCGGCGAACGCTGGTCGGGCATGGTCGCGGTGAACCATCGCCAGGGGCAGGAAACCGAGAACATGGGCGAGGTCGGCGGCACCGGCGGAGCGCGCACGCTGCCGAACCCGCAGGAGCGCGACGGCCGCAGCCTGCTGGCGAAGCTCGTGTACGCGCAGTCCGAACAGCAGCGCTTCCGGCTGACCGTGGAAGGCAACGAGGACGTCGCCGACACCGACATGCTGACCTCGCAGGGCTTCCAGGCGCTGACCGGCGCCACCAACACCCGCGTCGCCGCGCATGACAAGCAGACCCGCGCGCGGGTGTCGTTCGCGCACGAGATCGACGGACTCGACGGCTTCGCCGACGCGATCGACTGGCAGGTCTACCGCCAGGACAGCGAGACCACCCAGTACACGATCGAGGAGCGCACGCTGCCGGCGCCGACGCTGCAGGACATCCGCGAGCGCAGCTTCAACTTCGACCAGCGCCTGTATGGCCTGCAGCTGAACTTCCGCAAGGCGCTGGGCGATGCGGTCGTGCACGACCTCGCCTGGGGCCTGGACGTGTCGCGCACCGAGACGAAGCAGAAGCGCGATGGCCTGCGCACGTTCCCGTTGACCGGCGTGACCACGCCGAGCATGCCGCCGGACGATTTCCCCGTGCGCGACTTCCCGGTCAGCAAGACCACGACCGCCGCGCTCTACCTGCAGGACGAGATCGCCTTCGCCGACGGCGCGTTCCGGCTGGTGCCGGCCCTGCGCGTGGACTACTACGACCTTGATCCCGAGTTGGACGCCATCTTCGCCGGGGACAACCCGGGCGTCGCCGTCGCCGGCCTGACCGAGACCAGCGTGTCGCCCAAGCTCGGCATGATCTGGCACTTCGGCGATGAGTGGTCGCTGTTCGGCGGCTACGCGCGCGGCTTCCGTTCGCCGCCCTACGCCGACGTCAACATCGGCTTCACCAACGTGATGTTCGGCTACACCGCGATCGCCAATCCCGACCTGAAGCCGGAAACCAGCGACGGCCTCGAACTCGGTCTGCGCTACTCGGGCGATGCGGTCCATGCCAGCCTGTCGGGCTACTACAACCGCTACGAGGATTTCATCGAGTCGTTCCGCTTCATCGGCTTCAACGATGAAGGGCTGATGCTGTACCAGTCGCAGAACGTCGCCGAGGCGCGCATCCACGGCGTCGAACTGAAGGCGGGCGTGGATTTCGGCGCGTTCTCCGAAGCGATGGCGGGCTGGTCGCTGCGCGGCGCGGCGGCGTGGTCGCGCGGCGACGACCGTACCGACGACGTGCCGCTGGAGTCGGTCGATCCGCTGACCGCGACGCTGGGCATCGCCTACGGCAGCGACAGCTGGGGCGCGGAACTCGCGGGCCGCTTCGTCGGCCGCCGCGACCGCATGCCGCCGCCGCCCGAGGGCGTCACGTATTTCGAATCGCCCGGCTACGGCGTGCTCGACCTGTACGCGCACTGGAGCTTCGCGCCCGGCGCGCGGGTCAACGTTGGCGTCTTCAACCTGGCCGACAAACGCTACTGGCCTTCCGGCAGCGTGCCGCTGGTCAGCGGCACGAGCGCGACCGTGGACCGCTACACCGCGCCGGGGCGCAACCTCGCCGCCAGCCTTTCGATCGACTGGTGATCCGGTGACGTCGCAGCCGGCCGCCGTCGTCGACCACGCGCCGTCCGCGACGACGACGCGCCTGCCCACGCCGCGCCAGCTCGCGCAGCTGGGCACGGTGCTGTGCCTGTACCGGCAGGCTTCGGGCGGCGAACTTGCCGGCTGGTCGCAGGCGGTGCGCGCCGAGGCCGGCGCCGAACTCGACAGCGACGGCATGCAGGAAAGCCTGTTGTTCTACGATCGCGCCGACCGCTGCTGCTGGCGCCTGTACCTGCTGCCCGACAGCGATTTCCTGGCGTGGGAACGCCTGGCCGCCTTGCTGCCGCCGCATGCCGATCCGCTGGCGTCGGCGGGCATCGCTGAACGCCTGCTGCGACGCCTGGCAGGCAACCTCGGCGAGCGCTGGACCGGCAGCATCCTGCGCCTGCATGAATTGCGCGCCGGCCCCGGGTCGGGGTTCGCACCGCCGGCGGTGCTGGCGGCCAGCCTCGCGTCGGTCTCGCCGCTGGGCGCCGGCATCGCCCGCCGCATCGCCCATCGCCAGGGCGCCGAAGCCGCCAGCCTGGTCGACGAATGCTGCTGCGAACGCGCCGCCCGCGCGGCCGCCCGCGCATCCGGCGATGATGAAACCTATGCCCTGATCCGCCTCAATCCCCACCTGCACACCAACGGAAAGCAAGCATGAACATGCCCGCCACCACCTTCCTCGCGCTCACGCTGCTGGCCACCGGTGCCGCCCGCGCGCAGGACGCCGCCGTCGCCGAACCCGAGAAGGACCGCGCCGCGATCCTCGCCATGCAGGGCGAATACCTGGTCGATTTCGCCTTCGACGAGACCGTGCTGCTGGCGCCCGGTTACGAGCGCGCGCCGGCGATGCGCAGCGGCGGCGACGAGGTCGTGATCGTGGTCGAGGACACCCCGGCCAAGGTGGTGCTGCAGCACATCCTCGTCGATCCCAAGTCCGGCCACGTCACCAAGCACTGGCGCCAGGACTGGATCTACGAGGCGACGAGCCGCTGGGAGTTCGCGGCGGACCAGACCTGGCGCGTGCGCGACATTCCCGCCGAGAAGACCCGGGGCGCGTGGACGCAGTGCGTGTACGAGGTGAGCGACGCGCCGCGCTACTGCGGCACCGGAAGGTGGAACCACCGCTACGGCGTGGCGACCTGGACCTCCGACCGCACCTGGCGCCCGCTGCCGCGGCGCGAGTACACCAGGCGCAGCGACTACAACGCGATGAACGTGGAGAACCGCCACACCATCGTTCCCGGCGGCTGGACCCACGAGCAGGACAACACCAAGGCCGTGCGCCGCGCCGACGGCAGCACCGAGCGCACCATCGCCCGCGAATTTGGCTTCAACGACTACCAGAAGGACACCGACGTCGACTTCACGCCGGCCCACGACTACTGGAACGCCACGAAGGACTACTGGGCCAAGGTGCGCGCACGCTGGGACGCGGCCCTCGAACACCCCGCCGGCCTGCACCTGAAGACCAGGATCGACGGCATGGCGATGATCATCCCGCTGTTCACCCAGGCGGGCGAGGTACAGGAGGGCAAGGACGTGGACGACGCCGAGATCGACAAGGTCTTCGCCGAGTGGGTCGAGCCCGCGGGCCCGTAGGTCGGAGCTACGCCCCGACGCCCGGCCATCGCAGCGGTTTCAACCGGCGCGTCCGATCACGTTTGTCATTCCGAGCGTAGCGAGGAATCTGCTTTCGTCGTTTCGCTTGCCGGAAGCAGATTCCTCCCTGCGGTCGGAATGACAATCGGACTGTCCGTGAGCCCGTAGGTCGGGGCTACGCCCCCGACGCCCGGCCATCGCAGCGGCTTCAACCGGCACGTCCGATCACGTTTGTCATTCCGAGCGTAGCGAGGAACCTGCTTTCGTCGTTTCGTTTGCCGGAAGCAGATTCCTCCCTGCGGTCGGAATGACAATCGGACTGTCCATGAGCCCGTAGGTCGGGGCTACGCCCCGACGCCCGGCCATCACAGCGGCTTGAACCGGCGCGTCCAATCACATTTGTCATTCCGACCGAAGGGAGGAATCTGCTTTCGTCGTTTCGCTTGCCAGAAGCAGATTCCTCCCTGCGGTCGGAATGACAATCGGACTGTCCATGAGCCCGTAGGTCAGGGCTACGCCCCCGACGCCTGGCCATCCCAGCGGCTTGAACCGGCGCGTCCGATCACGTTTGTCATTCCGAGCGTAGCGAGGAATCTGCTTTCGTCGTTTCGTTTGCCAGAAGCAGATTCCTCCCTTCGGTCGGAATGACAAACGGGCTGTCCGCGACAAACGGGCTGTCCATGGGTTGCATGGGTACGGCGGCGCCGCGCGTCACAAGGCCAGGACGGAGCCGCCGTGCGCACCGTCGCCGCTGACGAACGCCACGCGCGGTGGCGCGGGTGGTGCCGGCGGAGGCGCGAAAGTGGCAGGCGCGGGCGGCTTCGGTGCCGCTTGTGGCGACGGTGGTGACGGCGGGGCAGGAGGCGCGGGCGGCGCGGGCGGCACCGGCCAGGCCAGCTTCGGGACCGCAACCTGCGCCTGCGCGGCCTTGCGCTCGCGCAGGTAGTCGATCGACACCTTGTCGCCGTCGCCCTTGCCACGCAGCTGCGCCATGACCTCGCGCGGCGACGCCACCGCCTTGCCGTCGACGCGCTGGATCACGTCGCCGGCCTGCAGGCCCTCCAGTTCGCCGTTCGACAGCACCAGCACCCCGGTATCGGTGCCGAAGTAGCGGCCGAGCTGCGGATCGACCGAAGCCAGGTTCAGGCCGTTCCAGCGGAACGCCGACAGCAGCCTCGGTGCCTTGCAGTCCTCGCCCTTGCAGTCGGCGCCGTCGCGACCGATGCGGATGACCTCCCGGCGCACGTCCGGCGCGATCCCGGGCACGGATTCCAGCGCCAGCAGGCCCGCGTCGAGTCCCTCCATCGCCGACGAGATCGAGCGTTCGAGCTGCGCCTCGTCCAACCACTCGAAGCGCCCGCCGTCGCCGGTGGCGAACGCGAGCGCATGGCCGCCGGCCTTGGGCACGACCGCGGCGCTGGCGTCGCGGCCATCGCGCTGGTAGCCCAGCCGCACCTGGCGGTCGGCCTGCAGGTTGCCGAGCAGCTTGCGCGCGTTCTCCACGCGCAGCTCGCCGCTGCTGCCGAGGATCGGCACGCCGTCGACCGACAGCAGCCGGTCGCCGCTCCTGAGCCCCGCCTTCGCCGCGGCGCCGTCGGGCGTGACGCCGGTGATGCGCACGCCGGCCTGCTCGTCCGGCGACAGCAGTACGCCGAGCAGCGGGCGGTTGCGGGCCTGTTCGATGCGCGTGCGCGCGATCCTGGCGGCATCGCCTGCGTGCTGGCGCGACAGTTCGGAGACGCGTTCGGCGGCGCGGGCGAGTTCCTTGCGCGCCTGCGCGAGTTCCTTCGCGGCGGCGGCGTCACGCGCGGGATCGTTGGCCGATGCGGTGCCGGCGAGCAGCGCGGCAAGCGCGGCGGACAGCAGGGACAGGGATGCGGGTTTCATGGCGGGACCTCGATGAGAACGGTGGTGGATCAGTCGACGGCGACCAGGGCGGCGTCGTAGCGGACGCCCTGCGAGGCGAGCCAACGGCGGTTGCTTTCGAAGCCGGTGAGCGTGCGCAGGCCGTCGACGCGCTGCTGCCACAGCGACAGCTGCTCCTCGCGCGAGAGGCCGGGCTGCATCAGGGCGGCGTCGATCGCGGCCAGCTGGCCGTCGAACTCGTCGGCGAGCAGGGCGGCGGTGGCGCTGGCGACGCGGTCGTCGCGCGCGACGGCGAGCAGGGATTCGAGCTGGGCCGATTCGGCGTACATCCGCTCGAGCGGATCGACGGGCGCGGCGGCGAGGGTGCCGGCGGGCGTCGTCGCCGGCGCGGCGTCGGCGGCGTCGGGTACCTGCACCCGCCACGGCGCGGCGACGGCCAGCACCAGCACCGCCGCGCTCGCCATCCACAGCGGCCAGCGCGTGCGCCGGCGCGCATCGAGCTTCGCGGCGACCGCCTGCCAGCCGCCGGCGGGCGGCGATTCCGGCGGCAGCGCGGTGAAGGCCTCGTGCCAGTCGCGGGGCGGAAGGGGTTTGCGGGAACTGGCGTCAGGCATGGGCCGACTCCGGGACGGACTGCGGTTCGGGTTCGAGCAGCGCGCGCAGGCGGCGGGTGCCGCGCGCGAGCTGCGACTTCGAGAAGCTGGCGGTGCGCGCCATCAGCGCGGCGATCTCCTCGTGCGTGTAGCCCTCGGCGTGGTACAGCCACAGCACGCTGCGGGTGGTGGCGGGCAGCGTCGCCAGCGCTCGCTGCAGCGCCGCGGCGTCGGCGGCGGCCGGAGGCGGCGGGGCGAGGTCGTCCTGCGGTTCGTGGACGTCCAGGTCGAGTTCGTCCGGCCGCTGCTTCGCGCGCCGCAGCCGCATCAGCGCCTCGTTCACCGCGATCTGCCGCAGCCAGCCCCAGAACGGACTGTCACCGCGGAAGTCGCGGATGCGGTCGATCACCTTCAGCATCGTGTCCTGCAGCACCTCGGCAGCCTCCTCGCGGTCGCCGCAGATGCGCAGCGCCAGCGTGAATACGGGTCGCTCGAACCAGCGGTAGACCTGTTCCAGCGCCGCGCGCTCGCCGGCCCGTGCGCGGGCGAGCAGCGCGCTGGGCACCTCGATGGCGAAGCTCGACGGCGATCGGGATTCGGGCGGCATTCCCCATTGTGGATGCGGCCGGGCGGGAAAGCGTCGCAGGGCGGTGGATTCGTCCGGGGGCGTTTGCCGCCATTTGCGGCGTAATGCGGTTGGGAGTTGGTGGTTGGTGGGCAGGCACGGTTTGTCATCCCGAGCGCAGCGAGGGATCTCCGCCACCGGAGATTTGAAGCTGAAGATCCCCCGCTGCGCTCGGGATGACACTCTCTGAACCTCGCCCTTTGGGGAGGGGGTCGTCCGTTGTCGGTACGGCCCGGTCACATCCGGCCTCCCGCCGGGGTCAGGGACCTATACTCAAGGCCACGAAACGAGGGAGAACACCATGGGCGGAGGCATGTTTCTCGCGGCGGTGCTGCTGGTGGCCGGCGTCGTCATCCTGTTCAAGACCGTGCGCATGGTGCCGCAGGGCTTCGAATGGACGGTCGAACGCTTCGGCAAGTACACCCATACCATGAGCCCGGGCCTGCACTTCCTGATCCCGGTGGTCTACGGGGTCGGCCGCAAGGTCAACATGATGGAGCAGGTGCTGGACGTGCCCAGCCAGGACGTCATCACCAAGGACAACGCGGTGGTGAAGGTCGACGGCGTGGTGTTCTTCCAGGTGCTCGATGCCGCCAAGGCCGCCTACGAGGTGTCCAACCTCGAGGTCGCGATGATCGCCCTGGTGCAGACCAACATCCGCACCGTGATCGGCTCGATGGACCTGGACGAATCGCTGAGCCAGCGCGAGACCATCAACGCCAAGCTGCTGGACGTCGTCGACCACGCCACCAACCCCTGGGGCGTGAAGGTCACCCGCATCGAGATCCGCGACATCCAGCCGCCGCGCGACCTGGTCGACGCGATGGCACGGCAGATGAAGGCCGAGCGCGAGAAGCGCGCCAACATCCTCGAGGCCGAGGGCTTCCGCCAGGCGGCGATCCTCAAGGCCGAGGGCGAGAAGCAGTCGACCATCCTCGACGCCGAGGGCGAGAAGGAGGCCGCGTTCCGCGCCGCGGAGGCGCGCGAGCGACTGGCCGAAGCCGAAGCGCGCGCGACCCAACTCGTCTCGGATGCGATCGCGCAGGGCGACGTGCAGGCGATCAACTACTTCGTCGCGCAGAAGTACGTCGAGGCGTTCAAGGAGCTGGCGACCGGCCCGAACCAGAAGTTCGTGCTGATGCCGATGGAGAGCAGCGGCATCATCGGTTCGATCGCCGGCATCGCCGAGCTGGCGAAGGAGGCGCTCGGCAAGCAGCAGTCGGCGCCGCGTGGCGGCAACCCGCCGCCTCCGCCGCCGCGCGTTAACTTCCCGACGGGAGGCTGAGCCATGGAACTGCGCTGGGACGTGGTGGCCTGGGCGGCGGTGGCGCTGCTGCTGTTCGCGGCGGAAGCGCTGGCGCCGGGCGCGTTCATGCTGTGGATGGGCTTCGCCGCGGTCGCGGTGTTCCTGGCGGTGCTGCTGGTGCCGGGGATCCCGCTGCTGGCGCAGGTCGCGGCCTTCGTGGTGCTGAGCTTCGTGTCGATCCAGGTCTACCGGAAGTGGGTCCGCGGCCAGGGGCGCGAACGCGAGAGCGACCATCCCACGCTCAACCGGCGCGCGTCCCAGCACATCGGCCGCGTGGTGCCGCTCGACCAGGCGATCGTCGCCGGGCGCGGGCGGGTCAAGATCGGCGATGCGTTCTGGGTGGTCGAGGGCCCGGACCTGCGCGCGGGGACGCCGGTGCGCATCGTCGGCACCGACGGCGTGGCGCTGCAGGTCGAATCCGCCGCCTGACCCGTCGGAGCGCCCAAGGGCGCTCCCACGATCATCATTCGCGGACGCCCGCGATTGTGTAACAGCGTTCGTCGCCGATAGCGTGCCGGTCATGGGACACGACCACGACCACGCCAGCGCCGCCAGCATCCGCCACGAGAAACCGCTGTGGTGGGCGCTGGCGCTGATCGTGATGTTCATGGTGGTGGAGGTGGTCGCCGCGTTCGCGACCAACAGCCTCGCGCTGCTGTCGGATGCCGCGCACATGGCCACCGACGCGCTCGCGCTCGGCATCGCCCTGGTCGCGGTGCGCCTGAGCCGCCGTCCTCCGGACGCGCGGCGCAGCTTCGGCTACGTCCGCACCGAGGCGATGGGCGCGATGCTCAACGGCCTGCTGCTGTTCGTGCTGGCCGGCTACATCCTGTGGGAGTCGGTGCATCGCTTCCTGGCGCCGCCGCCGGTCGCCTCGCTCGGCATGCTCGTCGTCGGCGTCACCGGACTGGCGGTGAACCTGGTGGCGATGCAGCTGCTCAAGGCCGGCAGCGGCGAGAGCCTGAACGTCAAGGGCGCCTACCTCGAAGTCTGGGCCGACATGCTCGGCTCGGTCGGCGTGATCGTCGGCGCGCTGGTGATCCATTTCACCGGCTGGCGCCTGGCCGATCCGATCATCGCCGTCGCGATCGGGCTGTGGGTGCTGCCGCGCGCATGGACGCTGATGCGCCAGGCCGGCAACGTGCTGATGATGGGCGTGCCCGACGGCATCGACCTGGCCGAGGTGCGCACGGCGCTGGCCGGCCTGTCCGGCGTGTCGGACGTGCACGACGTGCACGTGTGGGCGCTGGCGTCGAGCCAGTCGGCGATGACCGCGCACCTGGTGGTCGACGACAGCGTCGACGCCCGCGCGCTGCGCCATGTCGCGGTCGAACTGCTGGCGCAGCGCTTCGGCATCGGCCACGCCACCCTGCAGGTCGAGGGCGGCGACTGCCACGGGCCCGACTGCGGCAATGGCCGGACCGGGGTGCACGACCACGCCGACGACCACGCCCACCATCACCACTGAGCGGCCCGCACGCGCGGGCCCTTCGCCGGGCGATCTGGGATAATCGCGGTCTTTCGTACACGGGCCGCGCACCATGACCAGCAAGACCATCCTCAACGACAGCCATCGCGCGCTCGGCGCCAAGATGGTCGACTTCGGTGGCTGGGACATGCCCATCCACTACGGCTCGCAGATCGAGGAGCACCACCAGGTGCGCCGCGACGCCGGCATGTTCGACGTCAGCCACATGACCGTGGTCGACCTGCATGGCGCGCAGGCGCGCGCGTTCCTGCGCCAGCTGGTCGCCAACTCGGTCGACAAGCTGCAGAAGCCGGGCAAGGCCCTGTACACCTGCATGCTGAACGCGCAGGGCGGGGTGATCGACGACCTGATCGTCTACTACCTGTCCGAGGACTGGTTCCGGCTCGTGGTCAACGCCGCCACCCGCGACAAGGACCTGGCGTGGATCACCGCGCAGGCGGCGCCGTTCGGCGTCGAGGTCCGCGAGCGTCCCGAGCTGTCGATGATCGCGGTGCAGGGCCCGGCCGCGCGTGAGCGCGTGCTTGGCCTGCTCGACGAGGCCCAGGCCGCAGCCGTCGGCAAGCTCGGCAAGTTCGCCGCCGCCGATCTCCCCGGCACGCGCTTCGGCGACCTGTTCGTGGCCCGCACCGGCTACACCGGCGAAGACGGCTTCGAGGTGGTCGTGCCGGAGGGCAACGCGGTGGCACTGTGGGAGGCGCTGCTCGCCGCCGGGGTGAAGCCGGCCGGCCTCGGCGCGCGCGACACCCTGCGCCTGGAGGCGGGCATGAACCTCTACGGCCAGGACATGGACGAAACCGTGACCCCGTACGAAGCCGCGCTCGGCTGGACCGTCGCCCTCGATGAAGGCCGTGGCTTCACCGGCCGCGAGGTGCTCGAACGGCACAAGCGCGACGGCGCGCCGCGGCAGATGATCGGCCTGGTGATGGACGAGAAGGGCGTGCTGCGCCACGGCCAGAAGGTGCTGACCGCGCAGGGCGAGGGCGAGATCCTGTCGGGCACCTTTTCGCCCACGCTGGGCAAGGCGATCGCGTTCGCGCGCGTGCCGGCGGGCGACGTGTCGACCGGCGTGCGCGTTGACATCCGGGGCAGGGAAGTGCCGGTGCGCGTGGTGAAATTCCCCTTCGTCCGGGACGGCAAGGCCCAGTAGCGCCCGACATCCCGACCAATGGCGCTTGCGGTGGCGCCACCGTGCTTCGCTACACTAGCCGCACCTTCCCCAGAACCCGCACGACCGGAGTCCACGATGAGCGAGATCCCTGGCGACCTGAAGTTCATGAAGTCACACGAATGGGCACGCGTCGAAGGCGACGGCAAGGTCACCGTCGGCATTTCCGACCATGCCCAGGGCCTGCTCGGCGACCTCGTCTACGTCGAGCTGCCGGCGATCGGCGACAGCGTCGATGCCGGCAACGCCTGCGCCGTGGTCGAGTCGGTCAAGGCCGCGTCCGACGTCTACGCGCCCGTGTCGGGCACCGTCACCGCGGTCAACTCCGCGCTGTCGGACAAGCCCGAGACGATCAACGAGGACGCCTACGGCGAGGGCTGGCTGTTCGTGGTCGAGGCCAGCGAACCCGACCAGCTCAACGACCTGCTTGGCCCGGACGACTACGCCGAGCTGCTCGAGGAAGACGACCACTGAGTCGTCCCGCGGCGGGTGCGCCATGCGCATCCGCCGCGACCATCGCGCGGACGGAGCATCGGGCGCCGTCCGCGAGCGTCGCCACCACCCGCGACGCACTCCGGCCCGACCCTTCCTTTGCACCGCGCGCGCTTCGACTTTCGTCTCGCCGCATCACCCTGCGCGCGTCTTCCGCACGCGTGGAAGAGGCGGGTGGGCGCCGCCGCCGCGGTCGAAAAGTTTGCGCAGTTTCCGCGCAAACGGGTTTGTGCGGCGCGAAATCCGAAGTCCGCCCGGCATTCTTTTTCCGGCGTCCCGATCGCCTGCGGACGCGCGCCGCGTGCGTCGTTCAACGCGACGCGTTGGCGCCGCGCGCGTTTGGAATTGCAGTTGGATTCTTGAAAAGACACTTGTTTTCCGCGCTTTCGTTCGCGATGCGCGCGCGCCGTCGGCGTGCGTTGCGAACGATCACCGCGATCGGGCGCGCGGCGAAGCCGGATCGAACGGGCGATGCCGCCGGCGGCGACCTGAAGGAATTTCGGCGAGGGGTGTTGACAGTTGAAAAAACCGTGATTAGGTTTCGCCCAACAGACGTTGCCGCAGAAGCGAGTGAGTCAGCACACAGCGAAAACACGCAGCATAAAAAAGACCTCCGCCCCGAACTTCTACAAGGTGGATGCAGGCACCGTCTCCGCTGCGAAAACAAGAACCCATCATTCCGGACACCTGCGCCGCCCCGAGCCGCAGGTGTTTTCGTCTTACCGGGACCGCGAACCCCCGATCGCGCCATCCCTGCCGAATCCGTTCCGGCGCGCCTGTCGCGCTGGCGGTTGTGTGCGGGTCCGATACCCGCGCGCTGCTTGAGCACTGGGCAGTAGTACCGCAAGTCAACTGACGAGGAGAGCCATCCCATGGCCGCGAAGAAAGCTGCAAAGAAGAAGGTAGCCAAGAAGGCTGCCAAGAAACCCGCGAAGAAGGCGGTGAAGAAGGCAACCAAGAAGGTCGCGAAGAAGAAGGTAGCGAAGAAGGCTGCCAAGAAGGTCGCGAAGAAGAAGGTCGCCAGAAAGGCCGCCAAGAAGAAGGTAGCGAAGAAGGCTGCCAAGAAGACCGCGAAGAAGGCTGCCAAGAAGAAGGTAGCGAAGAAGAAGGTTGCCAAGAAGGCTGCCAAGAAGAAGGTAGCGAAGAAGAAGGTCGCCAAGAAGAAGCCTGCCAAGAAGGCTGCCAAGAAGGCGACCAAGAAGGCTGCGAAGAAGAAGGCTGCCAAGAAGCCTGCCAAGAAAGCCGCAAAAAAAAAGGCTAAAAAAGCCAGGGCTGTGACACTGCCTCCAGTGCCGACGCCCCTGATCTGAAAACCCGATTAGCCGTAACCGAAGCTCCTTCTCCGCGTGCCCAGGCGGAGAGGGAGTCTTTTTTTGGGCCGCCCATCCGCGCGACTGCCTCCAGGCGCGCCCCCGTCATCGGGCGAGCCGCGGCAGGTCGCGGCTGAAGCCGCTCCTACAGCCGTCCCCGATCTGCCGTTCCCGGTTCTGTAGGCGCGCCTTCAGGCGCGATCCCGTCATCGGGCGATACGCGGCAGGTCGCGGCTGAAGCCGCTCCTGCATGCCGTTCCCGATCTGCCGTTCCCGATTCTGTAGGAGCGCCTTCAGGCGCGATCCCGTCATCGGGCGATACGCGGCAGGTCGCGGCTGAAGCCGCTCCTGCGAGCGATGCCTACTGCGGCCGCGCCTGCGCCCCGCTGGACTGCGGGCCGCCGCTCGCCGGTGCCGACGGGTCGTCAGACGCGTACAGGCTCTCGAGGTTCGGGTCGACGTCCAGCCAGGGATGCTTCGGCAGCCCGATCGCGCGGTCCAGGATCGTCGGCAGGAGGCCCGACGGCAGCGCGCTGTTGCTGTTCCAGAGGATCACCACGCCCAGGTCGCGCTCGGGCAGCATCGCCATCAGCCCGCGGTAGCCCTGCACCGCGCCGCCGTGGAAGACCAGGCGATGGCCGGCGTAGTCGTAGATGCGCCAGCCCAGCCCGTAGCCGGCGGCATTGAGGCGCTCGCGCCGCCATGACGCGCCGCGCATCTCGGCCGGCGTGCCGACGATCGGCGATTGCAGCGTCGCCAGCAGCGGCGCCGGCAGCACGTCCGTACGATGGCCGCCCTGTGCGAGCAGGTACTGCGCCATGTCGTTGATGCTGGCGTTGACCCCGGCCGCCGGTGCGAGCCGGTAGTAGGTCGGCTTGGGCATCAGCGACTTCCAGCCGGCGCCGGCGCGCACATGCGGCTTCGCCCAGCGCGCGCTGGCGGTGATCCCCTCGAGGCCGAGGCTGGCGTCGTTCATGCCCAGCGGCTTGAAGACGCGGCGTGACACCGCCTCGCTGTAGAACTGCCCACTGGCCGCGAACACCACGTCGCCGACCAGGCTGAAGGCGACGTTCTGGTAGCCGTAGCATTCGCCGGGCGCGCAGGCCATCGGCGCCGCCGCGAAGCGCTGCACCAGCCCGTGGTAGTCGGCGTTGGCCTCGATGTCGCGGTCGTAGGTGTGGTGGCGCAGGCCGACGCGGTGGCTGAGCACGTCGGCGACCGTCAGCTGCTGCGCGGCGGCGGGATCGGCGAACTGCAGGCTCGGCATGTAGTCGACCACGCGGCTGTCCCAGCGCAGCGCACCCTCGGACACCAGCATGCCGGTCAGCGTGCCGGCGAACGACTTCGACAGTGAGGCCAGGCGGAACACCGTATGCGCGTCGACCGGCTCGGCGTGCGAGACGTCGGTGATGCCGTAGCCGCGCGCGCTGAGCACGCGGCCGTCGTGCACGATCGCCATCGCCAGGCCGGGCACGCGCTGGTTGGCGACCAGGTCCTGCGCCATCGCCTCGAACACGCGCACGTCGAAGCCGCCGGCGAGCGGCCTGCGGGTGATGTCGGCGGGCAGCGGCGCAGGGCGATCGGACGGGTAGACGGGCGCGGGCGTCACATCCGCCGCCGTGTCCGCGTCCTTGTTCCAGGCCAACGGAGTCTGGGCAGTGCTGGAAAGCGCGACCGCCGACAGCAACCCGACCAGCAGGGCGCGTCCGAGGCGCGTTGCGCGGGGTCGGGGGCGATGGAGGTTTGCTTTCATCGGGACTGCCCCCTGCGTATGCTCTTGCTGCAGGCGATCATAGGCGCCTGTTCCCGGAATTGCATGAACAAGGGGAGGTAGTACGGTGAGTGGATTGATTCTGCTGGTAATCCTGATCGGCATCGCGGTGCTGGTCGGTGGCTGGGCGGTCGGCATCTACAACGGCCTGGTGACGGCCCGCAACGCCTTCAAGAACGCGTTCGCGCAGATCGACGTGCAGCTCCAGCGCCGCTTCGACCTGATCCCGAACCTGGTGGAGACCGCCAAGGGCTACCTGACGCACGAGAGGCAGACGCTCGAGGCGGTGGTGGCTGCGCGCGGCGCGGCGATCTCGGGGCTGAACGCGGCCAAGGCCAGCCCGGGCGATCCGGCGGCGATGGCCGAACTGGGCGCTTCGCAGGGCATGCTGAACGGGGCGCTGGGACGCCTGCTCGCGGTGGTCGAGGCCTATCCGGACCTCAAGGCCAACCAGAACATGATGCAGCTGACCGAGGAGCTGACCAGCACCGAGAACAAGGTCGCGTTCGCGCGCCAGGCCTACAACGACTCGGTGATGGCCTACAACAACCGGCGCGAGGTGTTCCCCTCGAACCTCGTCGCGGGCGTGTTCAACTTCGCCCCGGCCGCGCTGCTCGACATCCCGGCCGACAAGGCCGAGGTGCGCGAGGCACCGAAGGTGCAGTTCTGAAGAGCCGGGAATCGGGATTCGGGATTGGGGATTCGGAAAAGCGGCAGGTCGCGCCTGCCGCCCGTCCCCCGGGGTGCGCCGCCCCTGATTTTCCGAATCCCGAATCCCGAATTCCGAATCCCCGCCCCCCATGAACTTCTTCGAACGCCAGGCCCAGGCGCGCCGCAACACCACGCGGCTGGTGGTCCTGTTCGCGCTGGCCGTCGTTGGCATCGTGGTCGCGGTCGACCTCGGCGTGCTGCTGGTGTTCGGCGGCGATCCGGTGATGCTGGCGATGTCCACGCTGCTGGCGCTGGGCGTGATCGGCATCGGCTCGCTGTACCGGGTGGCGTCGCTGCGCGGCGGCGGCGAGCCGATCGCGCAGCAGATGGGTGGCGTGCCCGTTCCCGAGGACACCACCGACCTGCACCTGCGCCGCCTGCGCAACGTGGTCGAGGAGATGTCGATCGCCTCCGGCGTTCCGGTGCCGAAGATCTACGTGATGGAGCACGAGGCCGGCATCAACGCCTTCGCCGCCGGCTACTCGCCCTCGGACGCGGTGATCGCGGTGACGCGCGGCGCGCTCGACCGCCTCAACCGCGACGAGCTGCAGGGCGTGGTCGCGCACGAGTACAGCCACATCCTCAACGGCGACATGCGCCTGAACATCCGCCTGATCGGCGTGCTGTTCGGCATCCTGATGCTGGGCCTGATCGGGCGCAAGATCCTGCAGCACGGCGGCCGCGTGCGCGGGCGCGGCGCGATGCCGGTGCTGGTCGGCGCGCTGATCGCGCTGCTGGTCGGCTACGTCGGGCTGTTCTTCGGGCGCATGATCAAGGCCGGCGTCAGCCGCAGCCGCGAGGTGCTGGCGGACGCGTCGGCGGTGCAGTTCACGCGCCAGACCAGCGGGCTGGCCGGCGCGCTGAAGAAGATCGGGGGACTGCACGACGGGTCGCGCCTGGCCGAACGCGCGGATGCAGAGGAAGTCAGCCACATGCTGTTCGGCGACGGCATCGGCCTGCGCGGCCTGTTCTCCACGCATCCGCCGCTGCTGCAGCGGATCCAGGCGCTGGAGCCCTCGTTCAAGGCCGAGAGCCTGGAGCGGCTGAAGGCGCAGTGGCTGGCGATGCCGCCGAACGGGCTCGAGGAGGACCTGCGGCTCGGCCTGGCCGGGCCGGAACATGGCGGACTGCCGCAGGCATCATCGCGGCTGGGCATCACGCCGCCGATGGTCGCGGCCCAGGTCGCCGACCCGAAGAACGACGACTATCGCCGCGCCGACGCGATCGTCTCCACGCTGCCGGGGATGGTGCGCGCGCTCGCCGCGCAGCGCGATGCCGCCGCGCCGCTGCTGCTCGGCCTGCTGCTCGACGACGACGCGGAGATCGCCGACAAGCAGCGCAGCGAGATCGTCGCCCGGCTCGGCGTGCAGGCGGCGTCGGAAGCGCGGCGCCTGCGCGACGAGCACCTGCGCGCGCTGCACCCGATGCTGCGGCTGCCGCTGGCCGCGCTGGCGTTCCCGACCCTGCGCCTGCGCCCGCGCCCGGAGCTGGCGACCTTCCTCGACACCGTCCACGCGATGGTGCACACCGACGGCCGCGTCTCGCTGTTCGAGTACTGCCTCGGCCGGCTGCTGGAGGTGCAACTGCGCGAGACGCTGGACCCGTCGCGCTACGCCCGCTTCGGCCGGCGCAAGCCCGGCGGCGTGCGCCAGGAATTCGCGACCCTGCTCGCGGTCGTCGCGCAGGCCGGCAACCCTTCCAATCCCGACGAGGCCCGGCGCGCCTATCTCGCCGGCATGCAGCGCGTGCTGCCGCGCGACCACCTGCCGTACGCGCCGCCGGCCGAGGGCGTGCTGGCGCTGGATGCGGTGTGGGGTCCGCTGGACGCGCTCGATCCACTGGCCAAGCAGGTCGCGGTCGAGGCGATCACCGACGCCGTCTCGCACGACGGCCGCGTCTCCGTCGCCGAGGCCGAGCTGCTGCGCACCATCTGCGGCGTGCTGCACTGCCCGCTGCCGCCGATGCTGGAGCGCTGAGAGCCTGTTCGCGATCCTTGTGCCGAAGGGCAAAAATTGTCCAGGACGTCATCCCGGCTTTCGCCGGGATGACGCTCGATTCGAAGGTCGCGGACAGGCTGAGCGGGCGAAAAAGAGGGTCAGGCGCCCTGCGTCGAGGCCATGCGTCCCCGGATCAAGTCCGCGGCCCGCTCTGCGATCATGATCGTCGGCGCGTTGGTGTTGCCGCCGATGAGCCTGGGCATTACCGAGGCGTCGACCACGCGCAGGCCTTCGACGCCGCGCACGCGCAGTTGCGGGTCGACCACGGCTTCGTCGTCGCCGCCCATGCGGCAGGTGCCGACCGGGTGGTACACGCTCTCGGCCTTGGCGCGGACGAAGTCGACCAGTTCCGCGTCGGTCAGGTCGTCGCGCGCGGGGAAGATCGGCGCGCCGCGGTAGGGATCGAACGCTCGCTGGCCGAGGATTTCGCGCGAAACCTTGGCGCATTCGACCATCATCTTCAGGTCGAAGCCGTCTTCGTCCGACAGGTAGTTGGCCTCGATCCGCGGCTTGTCGCCGGCGCGGCCGCTGGCCAGCGTGATCCGGCCGCGGCTGCGCGGGCGCAGGAAGCAGGCGTGCAGGGTGTAGCCGTCGCCGGGCAGGCGGTGGCGGCCGTGGTCGTCGAGCATCGCCGGCACGAAATGGAACTGGATGTCGGCGCGTTCGTCCGGCGCCAGCGGCGAGCGCACGAAGCCGCCGGCCTCGGCGATGTTGCTGCTGCCGGGGCCGCGATGGCCGCGCAGGTAGTAGTCGAACGCGACCTTGAGATCGCTCATCCGGTCGTAGCTCACGCGCTGCGTCGAGTGCCACAGCGTGCAGACGTCGAGGTGGTCCTGCAGGTTGCCGCCGACGCCAGGCGCGTCGTGCACCACCTTGATGCCGTGCCGGCGCAGTTCGGCCGCAGGACCGACGCCCGAGAGCATCAGCAGCTGCGGCGAGTTGATCGCGCCGCCGCACAGCAGGACTTCGCGCGTGGCCGGCTGGTGGAAGGCGCCGCCGCGCGTGGCATAGACCACGCCCGAGGCGCGGCCGCCGTCGAAGCTGATGCGGTTGACCTGCGCGCCGGTCACGACGGTGAGGTTGGGACGCGCCTTCGCCGGTTCGAGATAGGCGACCGCTGCCGAGCAGCGCGCGCCCTCGCGCTGGGTCACCTGGTACAGGCCGACGCCGAACTGGTCGTGGCCATTGAAATCGTCGTTGTACGGGAAACCGGCCTGTCCGGCCGCTTCGATGAAGGCGCGCGAGAGCGGGTTGACGTGGCGCAGGTCCGAGACCGACAGCGGGCCGTCGCCGCCGTGCAGCGCGTCGTCGCCGCGCGCGTTGCCCTCGCTGCGGCGGAAGTAGGGCAACACGGCGTCCCAGTGCCAGTCGCTCGCACCGAGCGCGGCCCAGTCGTCGTAGTCGGCGGGCACGCCGCGGATGTAGCACATGGCGTTGATCGAGCTGGAGCCGCCCAGCACCTTGCCGCGCGGCCACCACAGCCTGCGGTCGCCGAGCTGCGGTTCGGGCGCGGTGTCGTAGTCCCAGTTCACGCCCTTGCGGTTGACCAGCTTCGCCAGTCCCGCGGGCATGTGGATGAACGGGTGCCAGTCGCGCGGGCCGGCCTCGAGCAGCAGCACGCGCACGTCCGGGTCTTCCGACAGCCGGTTGGCGAGCACGCAGCCGGCTGAACCGGCGCCGATGACGATGTAGTCGAAAGCCTGGGTCGGGGAAGCGGGTCTGACGGGCATCGGCGCACGGTAGGCGGCGGAACTAGAGCATATGCTCGGCGAGGTGGCGGACGCAGCGGCGTTCGGCTACCGTTTGCGCGGCCCACGCCGCGGACGACAGATGAACGCCCCCACCGATCACGACGCTCCCGTGGGCCGTGCCGCGCGCTTTCGCGCCGCGCTGGCGGAGTCGCCGCCGCTGCTGTGGTCGTTCCTGTACTTCTTTTGCCTGCTCAGCGGCTATTACGTGCTGAGGCCGGTGCGGGATGCGATGGGTGCGTCGAGCGAGGTCGAAGCGGTGTTTCCGCCGGGGATGATCGGCTTCTTCGCCGCGCACGGCATCCCGCTGAAGGAATTGATCCTGCAGGTGCTGTCCACCTGTTCCTTCATCCTGATCCTGGTCGCGCAGCCGATTTACGGCGCGCTGGTCAGCCGCTTCCCCCGCCGGGTGTTCCTGCCGCTGCTGTTCGGCTTCTTCATCCTGTGCCTGCTCGGCTTCCACCTGCTGTTCGACAGCCAGGTCGCCGGACGCGGGCTGGCGTTCTTCCTGTGGGTGACGGTGTTCAACGTGTTCTCGGTGGCCGTGTTCTGGAGCTTCATGGCCGACGTGTTCTCCCATGCCGAGGCGAAGAAGTACTACGGCTACATCGGCGCCGCCGGTACCGTAGGTGCGTTCACCGGCCCGCTCATCACCCGCGTGCTGGCCGAAAAGGTCGGCCTTGCCAACCTGATGCTGGTGTCTGCCGCGTTCCTGGCCGCGTGCGTGGTATGCATCTGGCGCCTGCGTCGCTGGGCCTTGCAGCGCGAGGTAAAGGTTGGCCGCGACAACGAGAGCGCGATGGGCGGCGACGTGCTGGCCGGGTTGAAGCTGATCGCGAAGGAGCCGCTGCTGCGCTGGCTGGCTGCGCTGGTGTTCCTCGGCGTCGGTATCGGCCAGTTGCTCTACAACCAGCAGGCGGTGATCGCGCGCGAGGGCTTCGCCACCGCCGAGGCGCGCACCGCCTATTACGCCGGCATCGACATCGCGGTGAACGTGCTGACCTTGGTCGTGCAGTTGTTCGCCACCCGCTGGCTGCTGTCGCGTTTCGGGCTGGCGCCGGTGCTCCTGATCCCGATGGCGGCCCTGCTGCTCGGGTTTGCGGTGCTGACCGCTTCGCCGCTGCCGATCGTGGTCGGCATCGTCCAGGTGGTGACGCGTTCCAACGAGTTCTCGCTGATGAAGCCGGGACGCGAAACCATTTACACCCGGGTCGACCGGCAATGGCGCTACAAGGCCGGCGCCGCGATCGATACGGCGTTCTTTCGCGGCGGCGAGATCACTTTTTCATGGACGTACAAGGTGCTCTCGGCCTTCGGCTCGCATGTGGTGTTCGGCGCCGGCCTGTTGGTTGCCGGAGTCATGACCGCGAGCGCGTGGCGTTTGCTGCGCGAAGAGAAGAAGCTGCCGGACGGGCACGGCACGGAAGGGCGCTAGGGCCGTGAATGCCCTGGTGCCGACGGTGGCTTTTCAGCGCAGCAGCGGCAGCGCGAACAACACGGCGCCGAGTGCGAACAGCAGGCTGAGCGCGTGCACCATCCTGTGGTCGATCCGCAGCCAGACGAACTGGCCGACCAGGCGGACCAGCCAGAACAGCGACATGCCGCCCAGCAGGGCACGACCGAGCGGCGTGCCGGTCAGTTCTGCGGGATACAGCAGGCAGGCGGCGCCGACGCACAGGAACACCCAGACCAGCTGTACGTTGGCGATCTGCAGGATGGCGCGGTTGGGCAGGGTGGTGTCGCGCAACGTCCGCGGCCACCGGAACAGTTTCCAGAACGCCAGGTGGAACAGGGCGAAGCCGAAGCTGTGCAGCGCGCAGAGCAGCAGCAGGGCTTCGATGCGCATGGTCATGCCCGTCGTCTGGGCGAGATCCACATCGCGATGCGCGCGGTGAAGGTGGTTTCGCCGTCGGGATCGGTGACGACGACGTCCACAGGCAGGTCATAGCCCTCCGATGCCTCGCGTGGCGCAAAGGCCAGCGTCGCTACCGCGCGCTGCAGGCCGACGGCCTTCTTGCGGTATTCAACGGCCATGCCCTTTGGGATCCAGCGCATCGCTGCCGGGATCGAGACATCTGTGGTCAGCCCGCCGACGAATTCGGCCAGGTTGCACAGCGCAATGGCGTGGACGGTGCCGAGATGGTTGGTGACGGCGCGGCGATGGGCGATGGTGGCCTCGCCGCGGCCGGGCGCCAGCGACACCATGCGCGGCCTGATGCTGCCGAAGTAGGGCGCCTTGAAGCAGATCAGCTGCGAGAACAGCCATTTGCCCGCGGGCTTGTTCGCCAGCTTGTCGTAGATCCGCAGGACCTGGTTGCTCATGGATCCGGGCCTCGATGGTTCGTGATGCCGCCTTGCTCCACAGTCGTCATTCCGACGAAACGCTTTTCGACAGCCGAAGGCTGGTCAAGCCGGAATCCATTTTGACGCTGCTTCTAGATGTTCATCCGACGGCTATTGAAAAGCGCTTCGCCGGAATGACGGGACGGTTGTCCGGAAGAAGAATGGGGAACCGCCTCCGATTCCCCATTCCCGATTCCCCGCCCTTACGCCGCTTCGCGCGGCTGGCGCCGGTGCTGCGGCAGGTCGTAGTAGCCGGCCGAGCGCAGTTCGTGCGGGTCGAAGTCGTCGACGGTGATGGCGTCCAGCGTCATCTCGCGCAACTCCTCCAGTTGCTGGCGCTCGTCCGCCGTGATCCAGCCCTCGCGCACGCCCTCGTCGAGCTGGCTCTTGAAGTCCAATGCCTCGATGTCGCTGTTCTTGAGCGCCTTGAGGAACTTGCGCTCCACCGGCTCGGCCGCGATCGCCTTGGCCAGGTAGCTGTTGATGCGCCCGCCCGGGTTGTTCGCGCACGGCGTCAGGAACACGCCCTGCGCCAGGCGGTCGCGGGCCTCGTTGGGCGCCATCAGCAGCGCGGCGACGCGATGGCCGAGGCGGTCTCCCGGCGCTTCGGCGCGGCGGCCCCAGGGGAAGATCAGCGCCCACATCAGCCAGCCGACCGGACGGATCGGGAAGTTGCGCAGCGCCGCCGACAGCGCGTTCTCGATCTTGTGCACGCTGTCGTGGAAGGCCCAGGCCAGCAGCGGCTGGTCGGCCTGCGGCGCGCCCTCGTCGTGGTAGCGCTTGAGCATCGCGCTGGTCATGTAGACGTGGCTGAGCACGTCGCCCAGGCGCCCGGACAGTGATTCCTTGAACTTGAGCTTGCCGCCGAGCAGCAGCATCGACACGTCGGCCATCAGCGCGAGGTTGGCGGAATAGCGGTCGAGCTTGCGGAAATAGCGCCGGGTGTAGTCGTCGCCGGGCGCGGAGCCGATCTTCGCGCCGGTGATGCCGAACCACAGCGAGCGCACCGCGTTGGAGATCGCGAAGCCGATGTGGCCGAACAGGTTCTCGTCGAATTCCTCGACGCCGGCCTTCAGGTCCGGGTTCTGCGCCGCCTTCATCTCCTTCATCACCCAGGGATGGCACAGGATCGCGCCCTGGCCGAAGATCAGCAGGCTGCGGGTCATGATGTTCGCGCCTTCGACCGTGATCGCGATCGGCGAGGCCTGCCAGGCGCGGCCGCCGATGTTGCGCGGCCCCAGGATGATGCCCTTGCCGCCGACGATGTCCATGAAGTCGCTGGCGACCTCGCGGCCCATCGTGGTGCAGTGGTACTTGGCGATCGCCGACGGCACTGACGGCACGTCGCCGCGGTCGACCGCGGCGGCCGTGGCCTGCGACAGTGCGCTGATCGCATAGGCCTTGCCGCCGATCCGCGCCAGCGCTTCCTCGACGCCCTCGAAGCGGCCGACCGACAGGCCGAACTGCTTGCGGATGCGCGCATAGGCGCCGCCGACCGTCGCCGCGAACTTGGCGCCGCCGCTGGCGGTGGAGGGCAGGGTGATCGAACGGCCCACGGCGAGGCACTCGTTGAGCATGTTCCAGCCCAGGCCGGCCTTGTCGACGCCGCCGATCAGCTGGCTCAGCGGGATGAACACGTCCTTGCCGCGGATCGGCCCGTTCTGGAACGGCGAGTTCAGCGGGAAATGGCGCCGACCGATCTCGACGCCGTCGGTGTCGCGCGGCAGCAGCGCGAGGGTGATGCCGATGTCGCGGGTGTCGCCGATCAGTCCGTCGGGGTCGTACATGCGGAACGCGAGGCCGATGATCGTCGCCACCGGCGCCAGCGTGATGTAGCGCTTGTCGAAGGTGAGCCTGACGCCCAGCACGTTGGCGCCGTTCCAGTCGCCCTTGCAGACGATGCCGAAGTCGGGGATCGAGGTGGCGTCGGAGCCTGCGAACGGGCCGGTCAGGCCGAAACAGGGAACTTCCTGGCCGGCGGCCAGGCGCGGCAGGTAGTGGTCCTTCTGTTCCTGCGTGCCGTAGTGCATCAGCAGCTCGCCCGGGCCGAGCGAGTTCGGCACGCCGACCGTCGAGCTGACCACGCTGGAGACCGAGGCCAGCTTCTGGATCACCTTGTGGTGTGCCAGCGCGGAGAAGCCGAGGCCGCCGTATTCCTTCGGGATGATCATGCCGAAGAAGCGGTTCTTCTTGATGAAGTCCCACAGTTCCGGCGGCAGGTCGGCGTGGACGTGGTTGATCTGCCACTCGTCGACCATCCTGCAGAGTTCTTCGACGGGGCCGTCGAGGAAGGCCTGCTCCTCGTCGGTGAGCTGTGGCTTGGGATAGTCGAGCAGCTTGTTCCAGTCCGGGTCGCCGGTGAACAGCTCGCCCTCGAAGCCGACCGAGCCGGTCTCCAGCGCGATGCGCTCGGTCTGCGACAGTGGCGGCAGCACCTTGCGGAAGAACTTCAGCAGCGGCGTGGTGACCAGCGGCTTGCGGATGAACGGCAGCAGCAGCGGCACCGCGATCGCGGCGACGAGGATCGCGGCGACGATCGTCGCGATCTGGTTGGCGCCGAGCAGCCAGCAGGCGGCGAGCAGGGTGGCGGTGATCGCGGCCCAGACCGCGAGGCGCAGTCGGTGATAGGCCGCGAACGCGCCGGCCAGCAGGAACGCGATGAAGGGAATGGCGACGCTCATCCGATGCCTCCAGGGGGGATTGTGGCTGCGCGGCCGGGGATGGGCCGTGACGAGCCGAACCGTACGGTTGAGTATGGTGACCCCGGCCAGGGTTGTCAACGTGCCTGCGAATCGGCGACGATACTTTTCCCGACGCTGGCGTATGGACAACCACAAACATGGGCAAACCCGCCGCCAACCCGCAAGCCAAGGCCGTCGACACCGGCGACGCCGCGGCTGCGAACGCCGAAGCCGGCAAGCCCGAACGGACCGGTCGCCTCAGTGCGGAAGACTGGGCGCAGGCCGCGCTCGACCTGATCGCCGAACAGGGCGTGGCCGCAGTCGCGGTGGAGCCGCTGGCGCGCCGCCTCGGCGTGACCAAGGGCAGCTTCTACTGGCATTTCCCGTCGCGCGAGGCGCTGCTGCAGGCGGCGCTGGAGCGCTGGGAGAGCGTCGAGCAGGAGGCGGTGTTCGGCACGCTCGAGCGCGTGCCCGATCCGCGCGAGCGCTTGCGCGCGCTGTTCCAGATGGTGGCGCACGAATACCAGTCGCACGTGATCTACAGCGCGCTGCTCAAGGCGCTCGACCACCCGGCGGTGCAGCCGGTGATCGACCGCGTGTCCAAGCGCCGCCTCGACTACCTCGCCGCCTCGTTCCGCCAGACCGGCCTCGGCCGCGAGGACGCGCAGCACCGCGCGCGCCTGACCTACGCCGCCTACGTCGGCTTCCTGCAGCTCAACCTGCAGCTGCACCAGGCGCGCATGCCGCAGGAGGAGTTCGAGGCCTACGTCGAGCACCTGTCGAAGACGCTGGTGCCGGCCTGAGGCATTGCGCCAACGACATCGGCGTTATTTCCGCGGACGTGACCCGATGCCGGGCTTGGTGTCGGAGCCCACAATCACTGTCATCCCGAGCGTAGCGAGGGATCTGCTTTCGTGTCGTCTCCAAGCAGATCCCTTATCTCTTTCCGATCTGCCAGATTAGGCGTCGAGAGCCGGCGTGGTCGACCGTCAATCCCTGGGTCGCAGCGACCGTTAGCGAGCAAGGTCGCCACGCCGGAATCTCCCCG